>CETH01033353.1_pt1 | contig 19220 bp, 18 predicted proteins | sample 361461 | NCBI WGS metagenome assembly CETH01 (sample SAMEA2622695, study PRJEB7988) | marine metagenome | isolation source: saline water (ENVO:00002010), including
CCAATTACATTTGGATTTCCGTAATTGGTATCATTAATATCATTTGGGTCATCACCTACTATTGACCTTCCGTCGAAATCTAGATTAATGTGATATTTTAATCTATTGTTATAATATTTAATTGCACCTTCTAATCTTTCAATGCTTAAGCTATTTTTTTTAAAAAATTTGAGAAAATCAATGGCATCAAGCACATCTAAAGTTTTAAAGTTTATCTTTTCGGCATCATCTAACGAATAAGAATCTTTATTTAATACAGAACGAATTATACTATCGTATTTAGTATATTTTTTAATAAGGTCTTTACCTCTTTCAATTCTTTGATTAGAGGTATTTTTAACTTCTTCTATTTCAGTTTTGTATATATTGTAGAGAGAATCGTTTTTAGAGGTATTTTTTATAAGCCTTACATATTCCATATTCTCTTTATCAGATTTTCCTAAAAAATTCCAGCCATTTATGTCATCGACGTATCCATTTTTGTCATCATCTATGTTATTATTTGGAATTTCTTTTTTGTTAAACCATGTTGATTCAGAAATTAGAGAATGTTCTATATCAACTCCGGAGTCTATAACTGCAACTATAACAGAAGACCCCTTTTTATTTTTTAAAAGCTCTTCTTTTGCTTTGTTTACACTCATTCCAGGAATGCTATCTTTATTTAAATCTAAAAGAAACCAATTTTTTTTCTCACTTTCATCTATTTTTTCTTTCCCTTTGTTTTGATTGTTTATAACTATAGGGTCACTAGAAAATTTTAAAGTACCACATTTAATGAAGAAAATTAATAAAAGTAAAATGTATATATTTTGCATGGGTATTATAATTTTAAAAATAAGAATCAAATTTATAACTCTCTTTAAAACGCACACCTTTTTCTGTTTTTTTTAAAGAGATTAATTCATTCGCTGCATCATGCTCCATAAATAAAAGATAATTGTTTTTTAAAGCCTTATCAAGAAAAAGAGATTTTTCTTCAAGTGTTTTTAATGGCCTTGTGTCATAACCCATTATATATGGAACAGGAATATGTCCAATAGTAGGAATGAGATCACCAGCAAAAACAATAGTTTCTTTTTTATATTTTAATAAAGGAAGCATTTGCTTTTCAGTATGACCGTCAAAAGTAAGAATATCAAATGAAAAATTATAATTAGTTATTATCGGACCTTTACCTTTTATAAATTTTAGCTGTCCACTTTCTTTAATTGGGTTAATGTTTTCAGGAATAAAAGATGCTTTTTCTCTAACGTTCGAGTTTTTAGCCCAATTCCAGTGATCTTCATGAACCCAAAAAACTGCATTTTTAAATGCTGGAGAGAGGGTTCCATTTTTTTTTCTTTCAATAGCCCCTCCACAATGATCAAAGTGTAAGTGTGTAAAAAAAACATCAGTTACATCATTTCTAGTAAAACCATATTTTTTTAATGAATTATCAATGGAGTAATTTCCCCATAAATCATAGTAACTAAAAAATTTTTCACTTTGTTTATTTCCAAATCCAGTATCTATTAATATTAGGCTTTTTCCGTCTTCTATCAACAAACATCTAGTTGCCATCTCAATTTTATTATTATGATCAGCAGGGTTGGTTTTTTCCCATAAAGGTTTTGGAACGACTCCAAACATGGCCCCTCCGTCTAATTTAAAATTTCCAGCTTCAATAGGATAAAGGGTCATAATTTATTTTAATTCGAGTTAAATTATTATCAGAGGTCATGTAAAGAAAGTCTTCTTTTTTATCAAAAGCACAATTTGCGACTCTGCTTCCGGGGTTTATTGTTCCTAAATGTTTTCCAGTATTATCAATTATTAAAACACCCCCTGGACCAGTAGCAAAAATTGTTCCAGATGAATGTACTTTTAACCCATCAAATAAACCTTTATTTGTTTTAGTAAGATTAGATCCATCAAAAAATACTTTTTCATTAATTAAAGTGTCATTAGAAATTTCATAAACATTAATTATAGGAATATTTTTGTCAGAATTTGCAACATAAAGGAAATTTTCATCATTTGAAAGCGCAATACCATTTGGCCGGCTTAAATTATTTATCAATAATTTTAGTTTATTGTCTTTAAATTTATAAACACCATTAAAATTAATTTCTTTTAAATTGTCAAGATCTTGATTTGCTAATCCATAAGGGGGATCAGTAAAAAAGATTGATCCATCTTTTGATATAGCAAGATCATTAGGACTATTAAGGATATTACCATTATAATTATCGACAATAGTTTCAAACTCAGGATTTTTTGAAGGCCAAACCTTTAATTTAGCTAGTCTACGATCGCCATGTTGACAGAGAATTAATTCTCCTTCAGAATTAATAATTAATCCGTTTGCCCCACCATTTGCAGAATTTTTTGGATAACCAGTTTTTCCACTAGGATCTAAAAATATCTCTAATCCATTTTTTTCAGTCCATAAATACGCTTTGTTTTCAGGAACATCAGTAAAAATAACACCATTTAATTTTGAAGACCAAACAGGACCTTCAGACCAACTAAAACCGGAAGCCAGGATTTCAACCTTACTTGATGAGGAAATAAAACGATAAGCATTATCATTTATAATTTCAATTGAGCCTATATATTTATTTGAATTGGTTTTACAATTTGATAATATAAAAAAAGACAGAAAGATTAATAAATATTTATTTGAATTCATAAGACTTTTTTTTTACTAATTTAATATTAACTATTTAAACATATTAACATTAGTAATTATAAAATAAAGTCTTAAATTTTTATTATAAAAATTTATCTCAGCTTTGCTTATATTTAAAAAATAAAAAATTTTATGAATTTAGACTTTTTGATTCTTTTAATTGGGTTTGGAATGGTCGCTATAGCAGGGAATCAAATAGCAAAATTTTTTCAAAAAATTAAATTTCCATTAGTAACAGGGTTAATAGTTACGGGAATTATAGCAGGGACATCTTTATTAAACTTTATACCTTCTGAAACTTTACCAAAATTAAATTTTCTTAATAGTATAGCATTGGCAATAATAGCTTTTTCAGCAGGAGCGGAATTATATATAAAAGATTTGAGAAGTAGAATTTCAAGTATAAAGTGGATGACTATTGGCCAGCTTTTTGTAACTCTGATTTTGAGTGCATGGGTGATTTATTTCTTTGCATCAAAAATTCCATTTATGAATAGTTTAGACGATAAAACAAAAATTGTAGTTTCTGTTTTGTTTGGTGTTATTTTTGTTGCAAGATCTCCATCATCAATTATTGCAGTAATTAATGAGTTAAGAGCTAATGGCCCTTTTACCAAAACTGCAATAGGGGTTACTGTGGTAAAAGATGTATTAGTAATAATTTTATTTTCTATTTGTTTTACAGTTTCTAAGTCAATTGTAAATGGGGATCAATTTGGAATTACTTTTTTGGGTTTTCTTTTTTCAGAATTAATATTATCATTCATTTTAGGAATATTAATTGGAAAACTTTTGAATCTAATTCTTTCGGTTGAAATCTTTAATCTATTAAAAGGGGGGCTAATTATTCTCGTTGGATATAGTGTATATGTTTTTTCTTTCTTTGTAAAAGAAAAAACAGGAGAAATTTTAACTCATGAAATTTTATTAGAACCATTATTAATATGCATAATAGGAAGTTTTTATATAACCAATTATTCTAAAAACAGGATAGAATTTATTGAACTTCTTCATACTATTAGCCCAACTATTTATGTTGTCTTTTTTACTTTAATTGGAGCCTCTTTATCTTTTCAAACTTTAATCCAAGTTTTTTGGATTGCAATTGCCCTGTTTTCTCTAAGAATTTTTACTATGTTTTTGGGAGGAATATTTGGAGTTTTGGCATCTAAAGATGATAAGTCATATTTATTTATATCTTGGATGCCTTATGTTTCTCAAGCCGGAGTTGCATTAGGCTTGACAACTATAATAGCTTCTGAATTTCCAACATGGGGTTTAGAATTTCAAACTATAATTATTGGAATAATTGTAATTAATCAATTGGTTGGAGATCCATTATTTAAATGGTCAATTAATTTTACTAATGAAAGTAATTTAAAACATAAAACTCCTGATTTTGACGGGATTAAAGATGTTATGATTTTTGGATTAGAAAGTCAATCAATTGCTCTTGCAATGAATTTAAAAAAGGGAGGATGGGTTCCAACAATTATTTCTTTAGAAGAATTAAATGATCAAAAGAACACTGATTTAGAAATTATAAGTATAAAAAATATTTCTCCAGAATCATTTGAACTATTATCATTAAAAAAAGCAGATGCAATTGTTTGTTTGTTATCTGATAAGCAAAATTATGATGTATCTAAAATTATTTATGATTCATATGGAACAAAAGATATAATAGTTAGATATAATGGAGAAAGAGAAATATATGATAAATTAGTTGATTTGGGGGTTAGAATTATTGATCCATCACTTGCAATGATAAATCTACTTGATCATTTTGTTAGATCTCCTAATGCTACATCTATTTTATTGGGATTATATAAAAATCAGGAAACAGTTGATGTTGTTATTCGAAATAAAGATATTCATGGGATGACATTAAGAGACATGAGATTTCCGACAGATGTTATCGTTTTATCAGTAATTAGAGCAGGACAAGTTCTAATATCTCATGGATTCACAAGGTTAAGATTGGGAGACACGGTTACTTTAGTTGGAACTAAGAAAAGTGTTGAAAATGTTAGGTTTAAATTAGAATCGTAAATTTATTGATAGTATTACTATTTCTTTTTATAGCTGAATAACCAATTCATTATTTCAACTTCTTTATATGCTGGATCCCAACTATTATGTCCTACATTTTCATAAAGAGTTAATTTAGATTCAGAATTATAATTTTTTATACTATCATACATATTTATAGATAATTCGGGGGGAACAACTTTGTCTTTCATTCCATGAAAAATCCAAAGAGGAGTCTTTTTAAAAAATTTTGCCCAATTAGGATTTGCACCACCACATATTGCTATACCTGCAGCAAAGTAATTAGGGTTTCTAGCTACTAATTCAAATGTTCCCATTCCGCCCATGGACAAACCAGCGATATAACGTTTGTTAGGATCAATTTTATAAGTATTCTCAATATTAGAAAGTAAAGATTCAACAATTAATAATTGTGAGTTTTTGGGCAAATTATCCGAAAAACTTTCTTTTTGAGTTGGATATTTTGGGTTGGGAATTCCCTTAATTTTTGCCCAATAAGAGTTTTTTGGACATTGAGGAAAAATAATTATTGATGGAAAAGAATTTCTAAATTCATAGCTTAAAAAAAAATTACTTGAATGATAAAGTTGATTTTCATTATCATTTCCTCTTTCACCAGCTCCGTGAAGAAAAACTAATAAGGGATATTTTTTTTTTGGATCGAAGTCTTTAGGAAGTAATATTCTATAAGGAAGAGAATCATTATTTATTTTGAATAATTTTTTTTGATAATCTTGTCCAAACAAATTAAAATTAAAAGTTAATATTATAAAAAAAGAAATAATTTTTTTCATTTATTCATTTAGTTTAAGCACTGCCATAAAAGCTTGTTGAGGAATCTCCACATTTCCTACCTGTCTCATTTTTTTCTTTCCTTTTTTTTGTTTTTCAAGAAGCTTTCTTTTTCTAGTAATATCACCTCCATAACATTTTGCAGTGACATCCTTCCTTAATGCTTTTACTGTTTCTCGAGAAATAATTTTAGCTCCAATTGCAGCTTGAATGGGAATGTCAAATTGTTGACGAGGAATAAGCTCTTTGAGTTTTTCGCACATTTTTTTACCAATGGTATAAGAGTTTTCAGTATGAATTAATGAAGAAAGAGCATCAACAGGGTTGCCATTTAATAAAATATCTAATTTAACTAAAGAGGATTTTTTAAACCCTATTGGACTATAGTCAAATGAAGCATAACCTTTTGAAACACTTTTAAGTCTATCATAAAAATCAAAAACAATTTCTGCTAAAGGCATATCAAAAGTTAATTCAACCCTATCAGTAGTTAAATATGTTTGATTTGTTATTTGACCTCTTTTTTCTATGCAAAGAGTCATTACATTTCCAACAAAATCGGATTTAGTAATTATAGTAGCTTTTATATAGGGTTCTTCAACTTTTTCAAGAGATGAAGGGTCAGGAAGATCCGTAGGATTATTTAATATTAATGAATCCGAAGGTCTTTTTTTTGTGTAAGCTTGATAAGAAACATTTGGCACGGTTGTTATTACAGGCATATTAAACTCTCTTTCAAGACGTTCTTGAATAATTTCTAGATGTAACATACCTAAAAAACCACATCTAAATCCAAATCCTAATGCAGCAGAGCTTTCAGGAATAAAGACTAATGAAGCATCATTTAATTGCAGTTTCTCCATACTATTTCTTAATTCTTCATAATCATCTGTGTCAACAGGGTAAATTCCAGCAAAAACCATTGGCTTAACTTCTTCAAAACCTTCAATTGCTTTCTTTGTTGGATTATCTGAGGCAGTAATTGTATCGCCTACTTTAACCTCTTTAGCTTCTTTTATTCCGGTAATTAAATAACCAACATCCCCAGCTAAAATTTCTTTTTTCGGCAATTGATTTAACATTAATGTTCCAATTTCATCGGCGAAATAATTTTTTTTAGTTGACATGAATTGAATTTTTTGACCTTTAGAAATTTTACCATTTATAATCCTAAAATAAGTTTCAATTCCTCTAAAAGGATTATAGACTGAATCAAAAATTAATGCTTCTAAAGGAAGATTTATGCTTCCTTTTGGACAAGGTATTTTATTCACTATATTTTTAAGAATTTTTTCTACTCCTTCACCAGTTTTTGCAGAGGCTTTAATAACATCTTCCTTGTTGCATCCTAATAAATCAACAATGTCATCGGTTACTTCTTCTACATTTGCTGAAGGAAGATCTACTTTATTTAAAACCGGAATTATTTCCAAATTATTTTCAAGAGCTAAATATAAATTGGAAATAGTTTGAGCTTGAATACTTTGGGAGGCATCAACTATTAATAAAGCTCCTTCACATGCAGCAATAGACCTTGATACTTCATATGAAAAATCAACATGACCAGGGGTGTCAATTAAATTTAAAATATAATCTTCATTATTATATTTGAAATTCATTTGAATAGCATGAGACTTTATTGTTATTCCTCTTTCTCTTTCAAGGTCCATATTATCAAGTAATTGATCTTTTTTTTCTCTTTCGGAAATAGAACCAGTAATATCTAAAAGCCTGTCAGCTAATGTACTTTTTCCATGATCAATATGAGCTATTATGCAAAAGTTGCGAATATTTTTCATTAATATTTTTGAAATAACAAAGATAAGTCATTTGAATTCTAGAATTATAATACTTTAAAAAGATTAATTTTACCAAAAGATTTTTTAATCATGGTTAAAATAGGAAAAATTGAGTTTAATTCATTTCCTCTTTTATTGGCACCAATGGAAGATGTCAGTGATCCTCCCTTTAGAGCTTTGTGTAAGGAAAATGGAGCTGATATTGTTTACACCGAATTTATTTCAAGTGAAGGCTTAATTAGGGATGCTATTAAAAGTGTTCAAAAACTTGATATATATGAAAAAGAAAGGCCAGTTGGAATACAAATTTTTGGATCTAATCTTGATTCTATGCTAAAATCAGTTGATATCGTTGAAGCTTCAAACCCGGATATTATTGATATTAACTTTGGATGTCCTGTAAAAAAAGTTGTATGTAAGGGAGCAGGTGCAGGGATATTAAAAGATATTCCTTTAATGGTCAAATTAACAAAGGAAATGGTAAAACGAACGAATTTACCTATTACTGTTAAAACAAGATTAGGTTGGGACGAAAACTCTATTAAAATTGTTGAAGTTGCTGAAAAATTACAAGATGTAGGAATTTCTGCAATTTCTATTCATGGAAGAACAAGAGCTCAGATGTATAAAGGAGAAGCAGATTGGACAAAAATAGCAGAGGTTAAAAATAATCCTAGAATGAATATCCCTGTTTTTGGTAATGGAGATGTTAATTCCCCTGAAAAAGCAAAGTTAATGAGAGATTATTATGGTTTAGATGGAGCAATGATAGGTAGGGCATGCATAGGAAATCCATGGTTTTTTGATCAAGTGAAATATTTTTTAATAGAAAATTCTTATTTAGAACCTCCATCAATTTTTGAAAGAGTAAGAGCAGTAAAGAAACATTTAAAAATGTCTATAGCATGGAAAGGAGAGGTTTTGGGGGTGTTAGAAACTAGAAGACATTATTCGAATTATTTTAGAGGAATACCAAATTTCAAGCCAATTAGGACTAAATTAGTTACGTCAAATTCTTCAATTGAACTTTTTGATATTTTAGAAGAAATTTTGGAAAAGTACTCTAATTATCAGTTCATAGCTTGATTAGAGATTTTTTTAATTCCTCTTATTGACCAAAGGCTGCTAATAGATCCTAAAATTATAAGTGTTAAGAAAACAACAATTATATTTTTAATATTAAATTCAACTGGATAAGAAAGATTAGTTCCGGGAACATTAATTATGGAAGAATATTTTTGAATGAATACTAATAAAGAACCCAAAGAAAGCCCTATAATTCCTCCAACAAAACAAATAATCAATCCAATAAAGTAAAAAATTTGACTAAGATTTTTATTTGAAACGCCCATTGCAATTAGGATTTTCATTTCTTTTTTCTTGTTAAGGATCATCATAATTAAAGATCCAACAAGATTAAATAAAGAAATAATCATTACTAATGAAAAAATAAAATAAACAGCTATATTCTCCGTATTAAGCATTTTAAATAAGGCTGCATTTTTTTCAAGTCTCGAGGTTAATTTTGTTTTTTCTTCAACAATTAGGTTTATTTTTTCTTCAAGCTTTTTTTTGTTGATATTATCGATAGTTTTAATAATTAAATTGCTGTATTGATTTTCTTTTAAGTTTAGAAGGTTTTTCGCAAAAGAAAGAGATGTAAAAATATATTTGTTGTCCAACTCTTCATTAATCTGATACAAACCAACTACAATTAATGGAAGACTTTTGAATGGGTTAAGATTCAAAACACTAGAATTATTATTTCGAGGCACACTAATTTTGAGAAAAGATGAATAATCATAGACTCCAAGACCTAATTTTGACGAAATTCCATAACCAATTACTGTTTTAGAATTATCATTATCAATCCAATCGCCAATCATTACAAGATCTTTAATCGGGATTACTTTGTTATAGGAGGAGTCAACTCCTTTTAAAACAGCTACTTGATTTTTTTCTTTGAAGCTTAAAAAAACTTTTTCTTCAATCTGGGGTGCAACCTCAACGATTTCCTCTAAATTATTTATTTCAGAAATAATTTCAGGTGAGACTTTTAAATACTTACCATTTAGAGGACTCAATTCATAATCTGCATCAAATTTATTAGAAAATGAAAGACCAAAGGTTTTTAAACCGTCAAAAGCACTAAGAACGATGAACAATGAGGCAGAGGAAATTATTATAAGAATTAATGACAAGAAATTTATTTTGTTTATTACTGTTTGTTCATTTTTAGAAAAAAAATATCTGAAGGCTATTTTAAAAACATACGTCATGTTTTTTTATTTTTTAAAATATTTTTGTTGTATTCTGAATCTTGGCTCAGTTTTAATGACTTTTCAATTCCTTCTATATAATCTAAAGAATCATCCAAAATAAAATTAAGCTCAGGAATTTTTCTAATATGATTTTTTAATTTTTGTGATAGGTCATATTTTATTTTTGAACCATTTTTTTCCAGATTTTTATTAACTAATAAAGATTTGTTTGAAGGGAAAACACTAATATAAATTTTAGCTAACGAAAGATCAGGTGTAACATATACTTTTGTAACGGAAATAATCAAATTGGAATTTGAACCCCTTCTAATATAATTTTGCAAAAGAATAGCTAATTCTTTTTGAAGAAGACTATTAAATTTTTTTTGCCTTGGTGATTCATTTTTAAACATATAACAAAAATAGGTATTTAATACTTTTTATTTTTTTAATTTGGTTGGATTGGTTAATTTAATAATTGTGTATTTTTGGCAATCAACTAATTAAACAGGTCCTATAGCTCAGTTGGTTAGAGTAGCTGACTCATAATCAGTTGGTCCCTGGTTCGAGCCCAGGTGGGACCACCAACAAATACAAGCCTTCGCAGAGTGTGAGGGCTTTTTTAGTTTTTAAAATTGCACTTAAATTGCACATCAGCACCTTTTTTTTACAAAAATATCAATTCCGAACTAAATTTGGGAATCCCATTAGTAATCAATCTTTCAATAATCATATAAAAAGAATATGTAGAGAGAGAGGTATTTATCTCAGAGGATATCCATTATTATCCAAATCCAACTAAAAACAATGTAAATGTTCATGTAGGAGGCAAGGATACTAAGGTTAAGGTGAGTGTGTTTAATGCAAGTGGAGCACTTATCTATACAAAGGAGCAGACAATCGAAGATATATCAAGAAAGACGGCGATAGATTTATCTAGACAAATACAAGGAACTTACATCGTTGTGATGGAAAGTGAAACAGTTAGACAAACTTTTAAAATTATAAGAGAATAATTATTATTCTCTGATATTTACACAACCTAATTGATATCCTGGTGTAGGATTATAGTTTAAGACATTTAATGCTATTTCTTTTGAAGTTTTGAAACCCCATACGGTCAAATCTCTTATTTGATCGTATGTTTCATTATGAGTTTTATTATTAAAGTCACTAACAAACTTTGATTTTATTGAATTATAATCTGATAAATTAATATTGTTTGATTTTAAATCTTCAATTAATAATTTCAATTTGTTAGAGAAGTTATTTTTACTTTCAATATTATATGTTTCTGATATAATGATATCAATAAACTGTGGAACTTTTATATCAACTGCACCAGGAGTTTCTGTCTTTGGAATAAAAAAATCAACGATGTTAGATAATAAAGAAAATTCAGTTTTTGAAAAGTAAAGAGGTCTATATTTCTCAATACTACTGCAGCTCTGTAGAGTTGATATTAATGTTGATGATAAAGTGACTCCTGCCAAACCATAAACTCCTTTTTTAAGTAAATTCCTTCTATTCATTATAGATTCCTTTTGTTAAGTTCTTCAACAGCATGGTTGGCAGCTCTTGCTGTTAATGCCATGTATGTAAGTGATGGGTTTTGAGTTGCTGATGAGGTCATACATGCTCCATCAGTTACAAATACATTCTTTACATCATGAATTTGGTTAAACCCATTTAATACAGATGTTTTTTTATCTCTTCCCATTCTAGCTGTTCCCATTTCATGAATTCCTCTTCCAATTGGAGCATTGGAGTCATATGTTGTAATTTCTTTACAACCTGCTAATTCAAGCATTTCTTCTGCTTGTTCAATCCAATCTTTTTTCATTTTTAATTCATTTTCTTTGAATTCAGCATCTATTACAATCTTAGGTAAGCCCCATTTATCTAAATCATCATAATCTAAAAACATTTTATTTTCATGATATGGCAATACTTCACCAAATCCACCCATTCCAATTTGCCAATTTCCAGGTTCAAGAATTGCTTTTTTAAATTCTTCTCCATATCCTACTTCTTTTACAGCAGAACTCCAATCAGACCTAGATCCACTACCTTGATAACCATAACCTCTAAGAAAATCCAATTTCTTAGATTTAGAATTTAAATTTCTAAATCTTGGAATGTAAAATCCATTTGGTCTATTGCCATATTCATTTTTGTCTTCAAATCCTTCGAATTTACCACTTGCACCACTTCCAAGTTGGTGATCCATAATGTTATGTCCTAATTCACCACAATCATTACCAAGACCATTTGGGTATCTATCCGATTTTGACTGTAGAAGGATAGATGATGAAGCTATAGCAGAAGCACATAAGAAAATAATTTTTGAATTATATTCAATATGTTCGTTGGTTTCTGAATCTAATATTCTTACACCTGTAGCCTTTTTGGAATCTTCATCGTAAATTATGTTATAAGCTATGGAATTTGGTCTAATAGTTAGGTTTCCAGTCTTTTCAGCATAAGGCAGAGTAGAGGAGTTGGAGCTAAAGTATGCTCCGTAGGGACATCCTCTATCACACTTATTTCTAAATTGACAATTAGATCTGTTTTCTAATTTAGTACCCTCAGTTACATGAGCAACTCTTCCAATTGTTAGGTATCTCTGATCATAATTCTTTTCAATACTTTCCTTTAAAACCTTTTCTACACAATTAAGTTCCATTGGTTTTAGAAATTCACCATCTGGGAGATGTTTTAAATTCATTTTTTCACCACTAACACCTATGAATTTTTCTACATGATCATACCAAGGAGCAATGTCTTTATATCTAATTGGCCAATCAACACCATATCCATCCAGTTTATTTGCATTGAAGTCATAATCACTCCATCGGTATGTTTGTCTTCCCCATATCAATGATCTTCCACCCACTTGAGTACCTCTTATCCAATCAAATTTTTTAATTTCTTTATAATCATTTTGAGAATCATCATTGTAAAAATGTTTGTTTGCTTCTCCCATCTGGAACCATCTGGATTGCTTAGAGTATTTTAACTTATCTTCATTTGAAAGCCTTCCTCTAAGTTTGAAATCCCAATCTTCTTTGAACATTGTGGGATAATCCTCGATATGCTTGACCATTCTTCCTCTCTCTAAAACAATGGTTTTAAGTCCTTTTTCACAGAGTTCTTTTGCAGTCCATCCACCACTAATTCCAGACCCTATAACTATTGCATCATAAGTATTGGATTTTTTTGTTGTAACGTACTTCAATGAGGTATTTGTTGTTTTACTAAAAATACTAAAGTTTTTATAATAATAGATAATCCCAAGATTTAAAATTGAGTTTTTCGATTGAATTGAAGTTTGTTATTTCAACAGATATTAAATTTCTGTAATCCATCGTTTTTGGTGTTCCATACATTCCCACTTTTTGTGTGATTTTGAGTGTGATTTTAGTTTCTATTTTTTTCTTCTTTCAAGTATAATAATCATTAGAATTAACCCTACAAGCCCTTCACAAAAGTGAGGGGTTTTTTTTATCTTTAGTTTCAAACACAAACAAAATGAAAAAGCTATTATTTATTTTACTTTTAGTCCCATTAGTTTCTTTTGGGCAAACTTTTGAATTAACTAATGGTCAAAGTATGTGTATGATTGGTAAAGGTCAAGGACAAGATGCAACTATCAACCCCTATGCTGATGAAGATTACTCATATTCATTAATAGAAAATATTGGCTCTGTTGAATTTCAGATTAGAATAGAATCAATTGAAAAAGATTTAAAACAATTTTTAATAAAACCCAATGATAAGGTTGTGATTAAACTATACAGAAATAATATTTTATATCTTGATGCTTTAACATTAGAAAAAGCAGATGCAAGAATAAAGTATACAATTGATGAAAATGAGCTTCCACCGCCACCACCACCAGCAGTAGATCAAACCTAAACCTTATGAAAAAAATAATCTTATCAGTAACAATACTTATTGCAGTAATTAGTTGCCAATCAACAAAAAAAGAAAAAGAGTCGGTGGAGACTGGACAACTAACATCAGAGACAGTAAGCACTGAAGATGATTTTTTTTCTGAAAAAGGAAGAATAGTAACAGCTGCAACATATCCAACAGATGAAACATCTCGCCAAATTCTAAAGAATCAAGATTTAGTCGGTGTAAACGCATTTATGCACAAACGCAAATTGACACCTACTGATCAACAGCCTGTTGTGCGTATGAACCGCGATACCTATTATTCATTAGCTGTTGTTAATGTGTCCAATGGAGCAAGCATTACAATGCCAGAAATTCCTGAAGGAAAATACATGTCTGTTCAACCCATTACACAAGATCATCGAACTCAAGCCATGAAATACGGCTCTGGCAAATTTGATTTGACAACACACATAGGCACACATCTTTATCTAATTGTCCGTTTGGATAGAACTTTCTCAGAGGCGGAGGTGAAAGAAATTCAAGACAAAATGGTGATTGAAGCCCATTCAAATGAAAAATTTACGACCAATCCAGTAACTGAACAGTCATTTAAGGAAATAGAAAATGAATTGAAAGTTAAAGCGGGTCCTCTTAGGAAGCGATATGGGTTGCAAACAGCACAAGGGATGTTTACCAACCCAAATGATAAATCAGCGGAGCTATTCAACAATGAAAAGTATGAAGTAGGTGCTGCATTGGGATGGGGCGGAGCACAAATTATTGATGCTATTTATGAAGGATCCAGAAATTTTTCTGTGGACAGTTGCTATCAAATGACTTTTGAAGACCCTGAAAACAAAGCGTTCTGGTCTGTCACAGTCTATGACAAAAAAGGTTTTATGTTTAATGACCTAGCAAACTTTAGTTCTCATACGGCTCAAATGAATGAAGATGGGGCATATACCATAAGTTTTGGTTGTGGTGAGGATGCTCCCAACAACTTGGAGATTGCTAATCCATCAGGTGTTTTTAACATTATAGTTCGTCACTTCCAACCTTCTGAAAAAGTACATAAAGAGGATTATCGAATTGTACCTCTGATGAAAGTAGTATCCAATGAATGATCTAACAACAAAAGCTAAACAGTGTACTAAAGTAATTATTTGAGTTCAATGAAATTGTGGACTAAACGGCATACAACAATAAATAAACGGCTTTTTCTATTTAAAATAAAGAAAAATTTAAATATTTAATAACCAAAATTATAGGTAAAGTACAGAAGAATTAGAAAAATAATTAAGCATGCTACAATGAATCTATATAGCCAAATGAAAAACCAATTGTTCTTTTTCATATGGCTAATATAACAATTATAGAAAACAAAAATTAAGGAAATTATGGTTTGTATTTATTGTTTTGGGATTGTTAGATGGGTTAAATCAGAAATGAAATGATAAAGATTTTAAAGCAATAAACTTTAAAAAAATATATTCTAACAAAATAAGAACATTAGCTTAATTAAGATAAACTTTCAAATAAGTGAGGGGTTTTTTTGGGACTCGAACCAGGGTTTACATTAAAACATCTTGATTTTTGAGAAGATTAAAAATTAATATGTTTTAGATAATAGTTATATTAGGAAATTAAATAAAAAATGTAAAGAATAGGAAAAGTGAATAAAATATTTATTAGGTTTCTGTATTATTTGTTTCTTTTATTAGTCGGATTTTTTATTTATTATTTTTTAAGAAAGTTTTATTAGGCTTTTTATTATATTGTCATTTATTAACTATAAATCAATAAACATGAAAAAATTAATTTTATCTATATTTTTATTTAGTACAATTACACTAAATGCACAGTATTGTATATTTTTTGATTTTGAGGCTAAGGAACCAGAAATGGTTGTCTCATCATTAAAAGGTATGATGGAAACTGGTTGGGGAAAAAATATTCAAGGAACAAAGTCTCTTTTTGCTTATCAATTTAACGGAACAAACAAAGCTACTCACTCTGTTCAGTTTTGTTTTCCTGATGAAAAAGCTTTTTCTAATTTTTATAATTCTTGGGCAATGTCAATAGACGCTCAGTTATTTGGAGAAAAGCTTGGAAACTTCACTGAGGATGTTTCACAAACATTAAACACTCCTGTTTGGTACAAAAATGATTGGGCAAATGATAATGCGTTTATGTTATATCAAATGGAGGTTAGTGATCCTGCTGCTTATTTAAAAGAGTTTAAAAAGTTTACTCAAAAAATTTCAAAGAAATTAGGTTTTGAGAATAACTCTTACGGTTTAGGCTATCCAATAATTGGGAAAACTGCTGATTTTACTCATTTTGTTTGGGTAGGGTCTCCAGATGTTGAGTCTGCATTAACAAGAACAAAGCAAATGTTTGCAGATCCTTTATTTGCTGAATTTTCAAAAAATGTTTCAGGGATTAGAAAAGTTGTAAATACAGTACTTTCTGTTCGCTTGATGGATTTTTAGAATTTTAAAGATAAATAATAACCCTCCATTTGGAGGGTTTTTTTATAAGTAAAAAAAGGATTTTTGTATTTTGTAAATCATATAAATTGTTTCAAATTTCTGAAGCTATCAATAATTAAGTTTTATGGAAAATCATAAAGATTTTGAAAAGTATATTGAGTTTCATCGAAAAAATGGTGGAACAGGAAAAATGTTTAAATTTAAATTTCTTGAATATAAAGAAGGCTTTTTAAAATTAGAAGCACAATTTCCAAAAGAGACATTAAACCCTGGGGGGAGTGTTCAAGGAGGACAGATGAACTCCTTATTAGATGATGTAACTAGCTTAATTTTAATATACGAATCAAAAGGATCTATATATCCAAGTTCAATAAACCTTCATAGTCATCATCATAGACCTTTGTTTGGAGGGAAAGTAATTGCAACCGCGGAAATAATTAAAAGAGGTAAAAATATTACCACAATTAAAGGAGAATTGTATGATTTAAATGGAAAATTAGCAACAACACTTATGCATACAGTATTTTTAATTAAAAGTGATTTCGATTTAAAATAATTATTAAATTTATCATTCAAATGACAAGAAACTTTACTTTTTTATTTCTTTTATTACTATTTAGTTGTAGCTCTAGTGAGTCTTCAGATAATTCAGATGATATAAACGAAATTAATTCTGAAAATATCACTGAAAATACTTCCAGCTCGGATAATTCAAGTTCATCAAATACTGCTACTACATCCAATAATTCAACATCTTCAAATAATACCAATGAAAACTATCCAAATTTTATTGATGCAATGAAATTGAGAATTTTTGCTAAAGAAGGGGTTTCAACTGAATTTCTTCAAAATGTTGGAAAAACATATGAAGCAATGTTAGCTGAGGGAGAAAATATTGATGAAAGTATGAGAGCATTGTATTTGAATGCTTCAGAAGAAAATTATGTATATCAAAGAGTTGGTCTTGACGGATCCCAAGCGGTTTCAAATTTTGAACCTGGAGATCCACCTGCACCTTTTGTTGATAATGCGACAGATTTTATTTGGCAAATGGAACAAGGAGGAGCTGATCAGATTGGAGAAGTTATTGAACATTTGCTTCACACAGTAACTAATGTAATTCTTTATCTTTCCTTTTCTGAGGAGTGGGATTATAATAATCCATCCTCTCAATTATCTTTGGCAATGCAGGAGTCAATTGATAAAGGAATCTATGATATTTCAGATTATAATGAATTATTAGACAATGATCCAGAGATTTATAAAAAAATATTAACTCAAGAATATGCTTATTGGCTAATTTTAGCGGAATGGGACTATTATGTTGTAGCCGGGAAAAAGGAAGATGGAATTTCAGGAAATGGTGAATTTACCATTGGAACACCAGCGGAAATTTCAGAAACATTACCTTTAGGACACGAGTTGTATAAAAATTTTGTGGAAAAAATATTAACCGAGCCAGATAAAGAGATTATAGTTCCTTTATTTCAATAAAAAACAAATTATGCAAAAAGATTGGAAAAATGAAAATGGAAAACTAATTAAACTTTTTAAGTTTAAGGATTTTAAAGAGGCTATTAAATTTATTAATGCAGTTGGTGAAATTTCAGAATCATTAAATCATCATCCAAAAATTATTAATGTATATAATAGTGTTGAAATTCAATTATGGACTCATGATCAAAATGCCATTACAGATTTAGATTATAATTTAGCTGAAGAAATAGACCAATTAAACTAGTAATTTATTTTGAAAAAAATTGTTGCTTTTGGGGCCAGTTCATCATCAAGTTCAATAAACAAAAAATTGGCAACTTTTGCTGCAAATAAAATACCTAACTCTCAAGCAATAATTTTAGATTTAAATGATTTTGAAATGCCAATTTATAGTGAGGATCGAGATAAAATAAATGGTATTCCAGAAAAAGCATATGAATTTAAGATGATTTTAAAAAATGCAGATGGAATTATAATTTCTTTTGCTGAACATAATGGATCATACACTTCGGCATTTAAAAATATATTTGACTGGATATCTAGAATTGAAAAAATAGTTTGGTATAATAAGCCAATGTTTTTAATGGCTACATCCGATGGTTCCAGAGGTGCTAAATTGGTCTTAGAAATTGCTTATAATAGAATATCTAGAGGGAATCCTTTTAATATCCCAAAATTTTCTTTGCCTAATTTTTATGATAATTTTAATGAAAATGATGGAATAATAGATACTGATCTTAAAGAAAACTTTTCAAAATCATTATTACTTTTTCAAAAGAATTTGTAGTTAAATTATTTTGAAAAGAGAAACAGTTAATTTTTAGATTGTATTTTAAGCTTGATTATTATATTTTTAATTAATAAATCAAAAATTTGATTAAATGAAAGATATGCTTGTCAAGCTATATGATTTACCCGAAGTTTGTTCAGAATTAGAAGAATTAAAAAAAACAATAGACTTTAGAAGACCTCTAGCCGCAGAGAAATATATAATTTGTGATTGGGTTGAAAAAAATTTTGGAAAAGGATGGATGAGTGAAACAGAAGTATCTTTTTCTAAGACTCCAATTTCAACTTTTGTTGCCATTAAAAAGAATAAAATTATAGGATTTTGCACATATGAATCTGCTTATTTAAATTTTTTGGGACCTATGGGAGTAGAAAAAAAAAGCAGAAAAAAAGGCCTTGGAAAAGCCCTTCTGTTTTTAGCATTAAAAGCTATGAAAAATATGGGTTATGCATATTCAATAATAGGCGGAGTAGGTCCAGCAAAATTTTATTCTAAAACTTTTGGTGCTGAAATAATTAAAGGTTCTAACCCTGGAATATATAAGGGGATTTTAAGTCATGTCCCAGTTTAATAAAGTTAATGATACAAATGATTTAGAGCAATTTGGTTATAAACAAGAACTAAATAGATCAATGCAAAAGTTTTCTTCTTTTGCAATTTCATTTTCTCTTATATCAATATTAACAGGAATTTTTGCAAATTTTCAATTTGGATATGAAAACATCTCCTCTAGAATTATTTATTCATGGCTTTTAGTTTTTTTAGGTCAATTATTAGTAGCTTCTATTATGTCAGATTTATCTATAAAGTTTCCTCTTTCTGGTTATGGTTATCAATGGTCTTCAAGGTTAGTTAATAAAGATTTTGGTTTCGCAACAGGGTGGCTTTTATTAACACAGTTTATTACTGGTTTTCCTGGAATTTGTAAAGCAATGGCAATTTTAATTGAAGAGTTGATAA
>CETH01029109.1_pt1 | contig 19217 bp, 14 predicted proteins | sample 361461 | NCBI WGS metagenome assembly CETH01 (sample SAMEA2622695, study PRJEB7988) | marine metagenome | isolation source: saline water (ENVO:00002010), including
AATTACCAGATCCAAAATTTTCAAGCCAAACTAAAGATAAACTTGTTTCTTCAGAGGTAAGGCCAGTTGTTGAGTCATTAACATTAGATAAATTAGAACAATGGATGGAAGAAAATCCATCTGAAATAAAAAAGGTAATTGATAAAATTATTGAAGCCTCTAATGCAAGAGAAGCTGCTCGAAAAGCAAGGGAATTGACAAGAAGGAAAACAGGTTTAGAAAATTCAGCATTACCTGGTAAACTTGCAGATTGTCAGGAAAAAAATCCGGAGTTATCTGAATTATTTATTGTTGAAGGAGATTCAGCAGGGGGATCAGCGAAGCAGGGCAGAGATAGAAAAAATCAAGCAATTCTTCCATTAAGAGGTAAAATTTTAAATGTTGAAAGAGCTAATCAAAAGCAAATATTAACGAGTAATGAAATAGGTATATTGATTACGGCGATAGGTGCAGGAGTTGGAAATCCATCAGGTAATGAAGAAAATGATAAAGCAGAAGGCAAATTTAATTTGAACAAGATGAGATATCATAAAATTATAATTATGACAGATGCAGATGTTGACGGAAGTCATATTAGAACGCTATTATTAACTTTTTTCTATAGACATATGAGGCCTATTATTGAAAGTGGAAGACTTTTTGTAGCCCAGCCTCCATTATTTAGATTAAAAAAAAATAACTCAATACAATATATAAAAGACGAAAGTGAAATGGAGCAGCATTTAATAAATGAAGGTTCAAAGAAATTAATATATCAAGTACCCAAAGGAAAAAATCAATCGACTCAAATTTCTAATTTAGAACTAATCAAGCTACTAAATTTATCTAAAAATGTACAAAAATTAGTTGATAGGTTAACAAGGAGAATTGAAAATAGATTAGTTATTGAGCAGGCTTCAGTTATAGCTGCCTTAAAATTAGAGTCTTATAATGATGATAATATTGGTAACGAAATCGCAAAGTATTTAGAATTAAGATTGAACACAATTCAACCAAAAGTTTGGAAAGTTACTTTTAAAAACTCAAAACTAACTATTAAGCACTTCAGCAGAGGAATAGAAAAAATATATATAATAGACCAAGATTTTTTAGTAACGCCAGAGTCTAAATCATTAAATGATCTAAGGAAGGCATTAATGGAAAATTTTGGTTTGCTTAAGAATGGTTCTGCTGGAATTCTAAAAGCGGGAGATATTGAATATAAAGTAAATGGACCTATCGATCTAATTGAGAGGGTAGTTGATATTGGCAAACAAGGTTTACAAATTAATCGTTATAAAGGTCTTGGAGAAATGAACCCTGATCAACTTTGGGAGACAACACTTGATAGAAACTACAGGTCTTTATTAATGGTAAAATTAGATGAGGTAGATCAAGCAAATGAAGTTTTTGAAACTCTTATGGGGGAAGTTACTGAGGGAAGAAAAAATTTTATTCAAGAAAATTCCCTTAAAGTAGCTAATCTGGATATTTAATTTTATAATTAAGTGGATACAGTTTTATTAGCAAACCTAATCAAAATTAGATGGTTAGCAATAACAGGACAGTTAATTACTTTACTTGTAATTAAATTTATTTTTGATTTTTCCATTCCATTATTTGAGTGTATTCTAGTGGTTTTATTATCTATTATTTTAAACTTTTTTTCTTACTTTATACAAAAAAATAATATTACATTAGATTATAAAAAAACCTTTTTGTTTTTGATTTTTGATATTTCTCAACTAATTGGATTACTATATTTAACAGGTGGAATATTTAATCCCTTTGTGATATTAATTTTGGCACCAATAATTATTTCAGCATCTTATTTACCTTCATTGTGGACTGTATTATTATCAATATACTCAATATTTTTAATTTTATTTATTTATAATTATTACATGCCACTTTATTGGCCAGAAATTTTTGTCACTCCTGAAATATATAAAATAGGCATTCTTTTAGCTCTTGTAATTACAATTATATTTATAGCAATATATGCTTACTTATTTGCTAGTTCATCAAGAAAAATTTCTAACGCTTTATCTGAAACTAAATTAAAATTATATAATCAAAAAAAAACAACAGAAGTTGCATATTTAAGTGCAGCTGCAGTCCATGAATTAAGTACGCCCCTAAATACAATTTTTCTAGTTTTAAATGATTTTGTTAAAGAAAAAGTATTTATTAAAAATAATGATTTAATGAAGGATATTAAATTATTGAAATCCCAGGCAGAGAGATGCAAGGAAATTCTATTGAGATTATCAAAAAATCCCCATAATTTAAAAGACAATTTTTTTAAAAAAATAAAAATTGTTGATTTAATAAAACTTAATTTTGATAAATTTAACGATAATAAAATATTAGATATTAATTATAAGAATTTTGAAAAGGAATATGAAATTAATTTTAAAGATGAAATAAACTATGCAATTGGAAATGTAATCCAGAATTCAGTTCTTCATTCGAAATCTAAAGTCAAAATACTACTTGATAGTACAAAAGATAAAATTATAATAATAATAAGTGATGATGGTCCTGGTTTTGCAAAAGAGGTTTTGGATAAACTTGGCGAGCCATACATTTCTAAAAATAAAGTTGGTATGGGTTTAGGTATATTTATTGCTAAGAATCTTATTGAAAATATGAAAGGAGCTATTAAATTTTATAATTCTGATAATAATAATGCAGTAGTTGAAATTAAATTTGATAAAACTATTTTAAAAGAATGAACAAAAAATTATTAATTGTTGATGATGATACGCCTTTTAGAGAAAGATTAACCAGATCAATGGAAAAAAAAGGTTTTATTGTTGATAGTTTTGCTAAGTATAATGAGTGTTTAAAAAAAATTAATAGTGAATTTTTTGATTATGCAATAATTGATATGAGACTTGAAGATGGATCAGGTTTAGAACTAATTAAAAAAATTAAGCAGATTTCTCCAAATACAAAATCTTTACTTCTAACTGGATATGGTAATATCGCAACTGCAGTTGCTGCAATTAAAACTGGTGCGATAGATTATTTACCAAAACCAGCTGAAGTTGATCAAATTTATGATGCATTGACAAATTCAGAAGAAATTTTGCCTCCACCACCAGAAAACCCAATGACAGCTGATAGAATAAGATGGGAGCATATACAACGTGTATTTATTTTATGTAAAAGAAATGTATCTGAGACTGCAAGAAGATTAAGAATGCATAGAAGAACATTACAGAGAATATTAAATAAACACGCCCCAAGAGAATAATGAAATATAATTCTTCATTAATTGTCCCTATTTTTAATGAGATTGCTTCACTTAAAAATTTATGCAAGAAATTAAAAGAAACCTTTAAAGATCATCACATAAAATTTATATTTGTTGATGATGGATCAACTGACGGCAGTACTGAATGGTTAAAACAAAATCTTAAATCTTTTTTCTCAAAAAATAATTATAATTTAATTTTATTAAAAAAAAATTTTGGGAAGGGCTATGCTATTAAAGAAGGAATTAAAAAAATAGAGGGTGCTTATACTTTGTTTATAGACTCTGACTTAGAATACCAACCTGCTGATCTTTTAGAAATGTATAATGTTATATTAAATAATGATGAAATAGATGTTTTGTATGGTTCTAGAAATTTAGGATCTAAAACCCAGTTAAGAAGATATTTTTTAAATGGAATTGCGGTTAAATTAAATACTTGGATATTCAATTTTCTATTTAATCAATCTCTGACAGATTTGCATACTGGTTCAAAAATTATAAAAAATACACTTTTAAAGACTTTAAATATATCAACAAACGGTTTTGGCTTAGAGATAGTCATGAGTAGTGAAATATCTAAAAAAAATATTAATATTTTTGAATATGGTATCAGTTATTATGAGAGATCAATCGAAGAAGGTAAAAAAATCACTATCATTGATGGTATTCAAAGTTATTATTTCTTATTTAAAGAAAGATTTATTCAAAATAATTTGGAAACACAAATATCTCTGATTTATTCATTTTTATTTATGACCTATGTCGGTACTTATTTTGGTATGGGAACAGGTAAAATAATGGTGATTTTATTTTTTATGTTAATAGGTTTAATGATTGCACTTAACAGAAGAATCCTGACACTATCTTTTATTTTTTTACTATTATATATAGGTAGTTTATTTAGTAAGGGTAATGGTAAAATATACACAACTTTAGGTTTTTTTATTTTAGGGCTATATATTACAAAAAAAATTAGAAAAAAACTAAACAGATTCAAAGGAAAAACTTTTTTAAAATTTCTGTTTTAAATTAATTAATTAATGAATTACAATTCATCCCATATATTTCTAATAATATCATTTGATATTGGACCTGGCTCATTTTGATTTACAAAGGGCATACTAACCCCAAATAATCTTTTAGAAAAATTTTCAAGATATTTTGAAATATTTTGATTATCTATATAAAGATTACAATAATGTATTGAATCTCCAAATTTTTTAAAACTGATTTGATTGATTGTTTTTTGGTCTATATCCAATTCTAGTTTTAATTCTTTTTTTTTATTCAAATAAACTTGATCAACAAAAACTGGCAATTTAATTGAAAAATTATCTAATGAATGTTGATATCCAAAAAAATGTTTTAAGATTCTTAAAAAATCATATTTTACAAGAACATTATTATTGTTAAAATTATCAGAGATCTTACTGTTTGTATTAAACTTAAAATAATGATCAAATTCATCAAGTTTTAAAATAGCATTTCTTTTTAACATATCAGATTTAAATAAAATCTCAATTAGTTGAGGAAAACTAACAGCAAATAAAATTTTAGACGCTGATAATGAAGTTGTTGACTTTTCCTTTTCAGAATAATAATTTACTTTTATAAATTGATTATTTATTTCTAAATCACAAACAAATCCTTCAATAAAGTTATTAATAAAATCTGAAGCATCCAATATTTTATTATTTTTATCTCTTAGTTGTCTTAAATAAGATTGATTAGATAAATAACCATTTTTACTTATTTCTAATTTTTCTAGATTAATACCTAAATAATTTAATTTTTTTTTTAATTCATCTGGAATTAATGAAGAATTTATAAACCCACCCCAAATATTTGAATTACCACCAAATGTTAATCGATCATGAAGTTTTGTATTTTTGTGTAAATTAAATTTAAATATACCTTGTGAATTACTTTTATAAGAAAAAAATTTATTAATGTTTAAATTTTTTCTTTTTAAGTAAGTTGAATTAATAAAAAAACTTTTTTTTGGAGAAATTATTAATGGATTATATTTTTCATACTTTAAATAAGATATTAAAGCTGAGAAACCACCTCCAATTATTATTATATTATTCACAATCACTTAATACATTAAATAATAATAATAAAAATTAGTTTATTAGATTTCTTTTTAATTAATAAATTTCGTGATAATGTAATTAGTGTTGAACAAAAAAATATTAATAACTGGTTGCAAAGGATTTATTTCTAGTAGGCTTTTAAAGTTCTTAGAAAGTAGGAGTTATGATGTTAATTGCACTTCTAGAAATAATAAACATTCATTTTATTTTGATCTTAAAAATTACACAGATAATATTTTACCAGAGTTTGATATTTTAATTCACCTCGCTTATCATAAAGATTTTTCAAATAACATTGAAAATAAAATTAATATCGAAGGTTCTAAAAGATTATTTAATATTGCAAAAAAAAATAATGCTAAAATTATTTATATATCTTCGCAAAGTGCCAGTGAAAACTCTATGTCAAATTATGGAAGAACTAAATATTCTATTGAAAATGAAGCTAAAAAATTTAATGCATTTATAATAAGACCTGGATTAGTTTATGATGAAAAATATAATTTTGGTATATATAAAACAATTGAAAAATTAGTTTTAAAATATCCAATAATTTTCGTTCCATCTGGTTTAAAAAAAAATATCTTTTTATGTAATATTGATTTGCTAGTTAACAAAATTTTTGAAGTAATTAATAATAAAAATCAAAATACAAAAATTGAGGTTTTTGAAGACAAAAGTTATTCATTATTAAATTTAGTAAACATAATAGCAAATAAAAATAATAAAAATCCATTAGTAATTAATATTAATTATAAATTTATCTTTTATGCACTAAGATGTTTAGAAATATTAAATTTTAAAATAGGTCTAAGATCAGATAGTATTAAAAGTTTACTTTAAATATTTATATAATTTAAATTTATATATAGATAAAGACAAGCCAATACAAAAAAAAGTACTAACCCCCATCCAATTTTTTAATAAACTTCCTGTAGACATTATAGGCCAAAAAATTATTATTAATGAAATATAACTTATTAATTTCCCATTATAATCATTACTATTTTTGGACTGTTTAAAAAAATAAAATATCATAATAGTGAATAAAATTAATCCCAATGGTCCTGTTTCAATTAGCCATTGTAAATAAAAATTATGTGGATGAGTTACACAACCAACATTTTTTAAATATTTGTCATATTTTTCCGATTTACATAATTCAGTGAAACTATCTAAACCTATTCCAAAAAAATAATTATTTTTATACATTTCTAAAGCTAGTGAGTATATTTCACCATATGCTGAATTTCTAAAATCTTTAATTACCTCTGTGAATGGTGGTTGAAGTTTAACTGTTTGTTTACATAAGGTATTTTTAGATTGATCACAAAAATATTTCTTTTCTACAATTAATCCATATTCTTTTGATGATTTCTCAATAATTTTATAATCATTATAACTTGGATGATATTTAATTGACAAAATAATGAATAAAAACATTAGGCAAATTGATAAAAAAATAAATATTTTATTATTTTTAGTAAAAATAAAATAAATTAAATAACCTAGTAAAAAAGTTGCAAAAGCCATTCTTTCACCTGATATAAATGTAATATACCCACAAGTTGCTAGATAAATTAAAATAGCTAAATTTCTTAATAAATTATTTTGAATATAAATAATTAAAAATATTAAACCAAAAAAAGAAAGTTTTGATATATATGCTCCAGGAACAAGATCTTTAAAAGGACCTGTTAGCCTATTATATTTTGCAAAATCAGGTTTATATCCAAATATGTCTTCTTTAAATCCATTGTAAGAATCGTAATTTAAAAATTGATAAAAGCTATCTAATGCAACGAATAAAACTGAAAAGAAAATGACAGTAACTATAAGATTTCTGTAATAAGAATAGCTCATCACAAAATAAAATACAATTAATGGAATCATTAGATATCTAAAAAATATTAATGCGTTTATTAAAGAGCCTTTTACATCATATGAAAATATACCAGAAATTAAAAGATATAACCAAAAAATTAAAGAAATTAATAACCAGTTATTCTCACTAAAAATATTTATTTCTTTATTAATATACAAATATATTAAAAAAAAAATTGACCCTATGGATATTGTAATATCTGGTATCGCAGGACCTGTGATCAAAGATATGGGTAACACTACTATTAAGAATGAAAATATATGTCTAGTTTTTTCCATTAGATACTAATTTTTTGAAAACATCCTCAAGATTACTCTCATAAGTATTAATTTCTGAAAAATTTATGTGATTTTCATTAAGAATTTGGATTATTTTACTAATTGAAAACTTACTTTTGTCATAAGTTAATACTAATTTGTTTTTATTTATTTTAGGTTTAAATATATTTAATTCTTCAGGTATTTTTATATCATTGGTCAAATCAAAACTTACAATTTTTTTAGAAATAAAGTTTAATAAATTTTTTTTTGTATCATCTTTAATTATTTTACCTTCATTAAGTATTGTAATATTTTGACATAACTCCTCAGCTTCCTCTAAATAATGAGTTGTTAAACATATGGTTGTCCCTTTTTTATTAATTTCCTTAATATAATTCCATAACGCACTTCTTAGTTCTACATCTACTCCAGCTGTTGGTTCATCTAAGATAAGCATTTCAGGATTATGAACCAGAGCTTTTGCTACTAATAATCTGCGTCTCATTCCTCCAGATAGAGTTCTTGCATATGCATTTTTTTGTTCAATTAAACCTACATTATTTAATATTTCATTTGTTTTCCTATTTTTTTTTCTAATTCCATACAGACCTGCTTGCAGTTCTAGAAGTTCAAAAGGAGTAAAGAAAGGATCAATATTTAACTCTTGAGGCACAATCCCAATTTTAAATTTTGCTTTCTTTTGATTTTTATCAACATCAATCCCACAAATTTTAATATCTCCTAAATTCTTTTTTACTAAACCTCCTAAAATGTTTATAAATGTCGACTTTCCAGCTCCATTTGGCCCCAATAATCCATGAATACTTCCTTTCTTAATTTTTATATTAAAATTTTTTAAAGCATTAATCTCTTTATTTTTTCTAAAATAACTCTTATTAACGTCTTTTGCCTCAATAGAATAAATATAATCTGTCATTATTTTAAAAGAGTTTATATATTTAATTAAGTTATGAATAAACAAAATAGATTAATTCTAATAGATGGTTCTGCATATATATTCCGAGCATATTATGGGCTTCCACCCATGAATAGACCTGATGGTACACCAATAAATGCAGTTTTTGGTTTTACAAATATGTTAGTAAAGTTAATTGAAGATTTTAGAAATGATAAAATGCTTGTGGTTTTTGATGCGGCTCGAATAAATTTTAGAAATAATATTTATAAAGAATATAAAGCTAATAGAGGAGAGACACCAGAAGATCTTATTCCTCAATTTGAAATTATTAGAGATTGTGTAAATTCATTTAATATTCCACAGATTGAAATGGAAGGCTATGAAGCAGATGATATCATTGCAACATATTGCAAAATAGCTTTTAAACAAAAAATAAAGACAATAATTGTATCCTCAGATAAAGATTTGATGCAATTAGTAAATGATGAAGTGACGATGTTAGATCCGATGAAAAATAAAGAAATAGGAATCAATCAAGTAATTGAAAAATTTGGTTTACCTCCAGAAAAGGTAATTCAAATTCAAGCATTAACAGGTGATAAAGTTGATAATATTCCTGGAGCTCCAGGAATAGGACCTAAGACAGCTTTAGAATTAATAAAGAATTTTGGCGATGTGAATAATTTAATTAAAAATGCCCATGAAATTCCTCAAGAAAAAAGAAGAAATGTTATTTTAGATAATAAAGATGAAATCCTAATTAGTTTAGAGTTAGTTAAACTTAAAAATGATATAAGCATACCTATTAAAATTGAGGATATACATTCTTATTCTTCAGTAAAATCTAATCAAAATCTCTCAAATTTTTTATATCAGCAAGGCTTTAAGTCGATCGCAGAAAGAATAGTTAATAACTCTTTTATTTCAATTACAGACTCTGAAATAAAAACTGAAAAAAAAATCAAAACTAAATATGAACTTATTACAGAAAAAAAACAATTATTAACTTTAAATAAAATAATAATACAACAAGGATTTTGTGCAATTGATACAGAAACAAATTCATTAAATATAGAAGAAGCAGTTTTAGTTGGGGTTTCGATAGCTGTAGAAGAAAATATAGCTTACTATATTCCTATAAATCATAAAGATTTATCTAATAATAAATTGTTAAAAAATCAAATTAATCAAAATCATATTTTAGAATTTATTAAAAATATTTTTGAAGATCCTGGTATTTTAAAAATAGGACACAATATTAAGTATGACTTAAGAATATTAAAAAAATATAATATAGATTTTAAATCTATCGCAGACACAATGCTAATGTCTTATTCTCTAGATAATGGTATCACAAAACATAATATGGATGATTTAGCATACTATCACTTTAAGCATACTAACATTAAATTTAAAGAAGTTGTTGGGACAGGAAAAAAAGAAATTACTTTTGACTATGTTCCAATTGAAGAAGCTCTTGACTATGCTGCAGAAGACGCGCTTATTACTCTCAGATTGTATCATTCATTAATTTTGAGAGTAAAAAATGAAAAGCAAAATTTTGTTTACAATGAAATTGATTTGCCAATGATTAAAGTGCTTTCCTTAATTGAAAGAAATGGTATCAAAGTTGATAAAAAATATTTATCTCAATTAAGTAAAGAATTTGAAAATGAAAGCATAGTTTTAGAAAAAAAAATTTATAAATTAGCTGGCAAACAATTTAATATAGGTTCACCAAAGCAATTAGGTGAAATATTATTTATTGATCTTAAAATTGATGGTGGTAAAAAAACCAAGTCTGGTTCATTTTCAACTGACTCATCAACACTTACAAATTTATCAGAAAATGGTTATAATATTGCAAAGTTGATTTTGGACTGGAGAGAGTTAACTAAATTAAAATCAACTTATACTGATGCTTTACAAATTCAGGCATCAAAACAGAATTTAAGAGTGCATACCTCTTATGGTTTAGCTAACACCCTAACAGGTAGATTAAGTTCTAATGATCCAAATTTACAAAATATTCCTATAAGAACAAAAAATGGGAGAAAAATTAGAAAAGCATTTATTTGTGATGATAAAAATATTTTAGTCAGTTTTGATTACTCTCAAATTGAATTAAGACTTGCAGCTGAAATATCTGGTGATAAAAATTTCATACAGGCATTTAAGAATAATGAAGATATACATAGCTCCACTGCATCACAAATATTTAATTTAAAACAAAGCCAATTAGATAGTGAAATGAGAAGAAAGGCAAAAGCTATTAACTTCGGTATTTTATATGGAATAAGCCCTTATGGATTAGCAAAGCAATTGAATGTCTCAAATAGTGAAGCAAAGAAATATATTGAGGGGTATTTTGAAAAATATCCAAAAATTAAGGAGTATATGGATACTCAAATTGATTTTGCAAAAACTAACTTATTTGTTGAAACTCTTTTTGGAAGAAAGTGTAATATCAATAATATTAATGATAAAAATTTTGCAATAAGGGGTTTTTCTGAAAGACAGGCTATAAATGCTCCAATTCAAGGTACGGCTTCAGATATAATAAAATTAGCAATGATAAAAATAAATGATTTAATTACTTCAAAAAAACTTAAATTAAAAATGCTACTTCAAGTCCATGATGAATTGATTTTTGAAATGACTAAAGAAAATTATGAGTCGTACATTAAAATAGTAAAAGAAGTTATGGAAAATAATCATTTAGAATACAAAGACTTCACAGTACCTCTTTTAGTCGATTATGGTTTAGGAAAAGATTGGGGAGATGCTCACTAAAAATCTTCCTTAAATGAATTCATTTCTAACCATTTTTCTAATTCATGATAACCACCAATTTTTTGTCCGTTAATAATTATCTGAGGAAAAGTTCTTGCATTTGGAAATTTGATAAAAAAATCTTCTCTAGTGTAATCAGTATCAAGCATGTGAATTTTAGGGTTTTCTTTAGCCAAACGCATTTTTGCTTTATCGCAATATATACAATTGGTTTTCGAATATATTTCTACTTCCATTAGAATGCTTCATCAAAGCTAAGAGCTCTATCTGTTGGTCTTTGATATTCTGATACCCTTTTTTCAAAAAAGTTTGTAACATTTTGAACGTCTAATGCTCTCATGAAATCGAATGGATTTTCAGTATTGAATACACGTTCAAATTCAAACAAATCAGCTATTCTATCAGCTACAGCTTCAATATATTTACACATTAAATCAGCATTCATTCCAATTAGGTCAACTGGAAGAGCATCTTTAACAAATTCTTTTTCAAATGAAACAGCTTCTCTAACTATTTCTTCAAATTGTGATTGTGGAACATCATTTGGTATTAATGATAAGTCTGAAATATCAGAGTCTGTAAGAGACTTATTGTTGTATTTATCCCTTAAAGTTTTAAACATTAGTGAAGAAAAACTAAAATGCATTCCTTCGTCTCTTGCTATCCAATCATTCGATAGGGCTAAACCAGGAAGCAAACCTCTTTTTCTAAAGTAATATATAGCACAAAATGAACCTGCAAAAAACAATCCTTCAACTAAACCAAAACCAATTAGTCTAGTTAATAAATTCTGGTTTCCATTAAGCCATTTGGAAACCCATTGAGCTTTATGATTTATACAAGGTACATTTTGTATAGCATCAAATAAAAGATCTTTTTCTTTTTGATCTTTAACATATGCTTCTATTTGTAAACCATACATTTCAGCATGAATAGATTCATTAAGCATTTGCATTGAAATAAAACATCTTGCTTCAGGTATTAAAATTTCTTTATAAAATCTACTTGCTAAATTTTCATTTATCATTGCTTCTGAGTTTGCAAAATATGCTAGTACATGTTTTATGAAATGTTTTTCTCCGTCATTTAGTGTTTCAAGATCTCTTAAATCGTCATGAAGAGAAACTTCTTCGGGAGTCCAAAATGCTTGAATGTGTAATTTATATTTATCCCAAATATCTTGGTGTTTTATTGGAAAAATTGATTTAACCCCTTTTGATATCATTATTTATACTCCTTTATGCACTGCATGTTATACATTCTTCTTGTTCATTATTATTTATTTGAGATTTTACAAAATCTTCTTTAGCTAATTTTTCTGATGATACAGTTACCTTTACAGCATCAACTGCTGATCTACTTCTTAAGTAATACATTCCAGTTTTAAGACCTTTTTTCCATGCGTACATATGCATTGAGTTTACCTTTCCAAATGTTGGTGTTGATAACCATAAATTCATTGATTGAGTTTGATCAATAAATGGCGCTCTATCTGCAGCCATATCAATTACTGATTTTTGAGAAGTCTCCCAAACAGTTTTAAATATCTGTTTAAGATCATCTGGGAAATCAGATATATTTTGGACTGAGCCATTTTCTAAAATAATTTTGTCTCTCATTTCTTTATTCCACAAATTCTTTTTTGACAATGCTTTTACTAAATGTCTATTAACTAATAAAAACTCACCCGATAGTGTTTGTCTTTTATATATGTTGGAAGTTTGAATTTGGAATGTCTCTGTATTACCTAATATGATTCCCGTTGAAGCAGTTGGCATACATGCTGTTGTAAGTGAATTTCTTACACCATCTTTTTTTATCTTTTCCCTTAAAATTTCCCAGTCCCACATATTTGATGGTTTTACATTCCACATATCAAATTGAAATTTACCCTCAGATAACGGTGATCCTTCAAAAGTAGAGTATGCACCTTTCTCTTTTGCAAGTTCATGTGATGCTTCAAGTGCACCAAAGTAGATTGTTTCAAAAATTAATTTATTAATCTCTTTCGCTTCATCGCTATCATAGGCAATTTCTAGCTCAAAAAAAACATCAGCCAATCCCTGAATACCGAGCCCTATAGGTCTGTGTTTATTGTTGGAGGTTTCAGTTTTTTCAGTTGGATAAAAATTTATATCTATAACTTCATCTAAATTTTTTGTAGCTAATTTAGCTGTTTTATAGAGCTCATTATAATCATATTCTTTATTCTTTTTATTTTTTGATTTTTTTATAAACTTAGGTAAGGCAATTGATGCTAGATTGCAAACAGAGGTTTCTGATTTATCAGAGTACTCAACTATCTCTGCACATAAGTTTGACGACTTAATAACACCTATGTTTTTTTGATTTGATTTATTATTTATAGAGTCTTTATAAAGCATATAAGGTTGCCCAGTTTCAATCTGTGCTTCAATTATTTTAGACATTAATTCTCTTGCCTTAATCTTCTCAAGAGTAGGTATTTCTCTTTCATACTTTTCATACAACTCTACAAATTCATCGCCATACTTATCAGAAAGTCCTGGGCATTCATGTTCACTCATCAATGTCCACTCACCATCTTCTTCAACTCTTTGCATAAATAAATCAGGTATCCATAAAGCATAAAATAAATCTCTAGCCCTAAACTCTTCAGCACCTGTATTTTTTCTTAATTCTAAAAATTGCTCAATATCAGCATGCCATGGCTCAAGGTACACAGCAAAAGAACCTTTCCTTTTACCACCACCCTGATCTACAGATTTTGCAGTTTCATTAAATATTTTTAAGAATGGGATTAGTCCATTTGATTTTCCATTAGTAGATTTTATTCTACTCCCACTTGCCCTTATGTTATGAGCATGCATACCTATTCCACCTGCAGTTTTGGATATAAGGGCACAGTCCTTAATAGTATTAAATATACCTTCAATAGAATCATCTTCCATACCAATTAAAAAACAAGATGATAACTGTTGCATTTTAAGACCACTATTGAACAAAGTGGGTGTGGCATGCGTATAATATCCATTAGAAAGACTATCATAGGTCTGTTTAACTTTTTCAAAATTAAAGGTATCACCAGTTACAGTTAATGCGACCCTCATCCAAAGGTCTTGCGGTCGTTCTATAGTTTTATTTTCAAACTTTAAAAGGTATGCTCTAGTCAGAGTAGTGAATGCAAAATAATCAAAATTATAGTCTCTGTCATAGTCAATAATTGATTCGATATCTTCTGCGCTTGCCATAACTTTACTGTAGTAATCTTCTCTTAAAAGGCCATCATCAAAAAGATTTTTAGTAGCAATAATAAAACCAGGAGTATCTTTATGAAGTGAGTTAGACTTAATTCTCGCAGCTAAAAATGAATAATCAGGGTGCTCAACAGTAAGAGATGCTGCTGTTTCTGCTAAATAAGTATCAATTTCCGTTGATGTTATTTCGTTATAAAGTCCTGGAACTGCTTTTTGAACTACTACAATTGGATCAATATTTAATCCAGTTGAAAGAACTGATACTCTATTCGTTATTTTATCAAGTGAAATTGGCTCCTTATCTCCATTTCTTTTTGTAACTGTCATTGAAGAAGCTTTTGCACCAACTTGCTCTTTTAATTTTTTCGTGTGGTATCTAGAAGCTGCTCTTTGTTCTCTATACAATACATAAGCTCTTGCAACTTTATGATGTTCATCTCTCATTAAAGCTAATTCAACTTGATCTTGGATATCTTCAATATGGATCATATCTCCATCAGCAATTCTTCTTGTAAGAGCTGATACAACTTTATGTGTTAGCTCCTGCACCGTTTTATGTATGCTGTCTTCTTGTTCTTTTTCTTTGTTCTTATTATTTCTGATTTTTGTTTGTGCCAAAAATGCTTTTTTTATAGCATCTGATATTTTATCTGATTTAAATGAGCTTATAGAACCATCTCTTCTTACTACATTTAGACTTAATAAATTTACACTTTTATCTTCTTTTTTTTGTGATACCTGTGAGTTGTCTGCCATTTATAATTTATCCATTTTTTTAAATTTATTGTCGAAAAACACAATATGTAGTGTCGCCGTTTGATGACAATACAACATTTGGTCAATATCGCAATAAGAACAAAACATGAACATTAATTTAATTTTCATTCTTGTCAATTCATATATTTAAGCAAAATTAAAATTATTCAAACAAGTAATTGAAATTAATGAATTAAGTTATCAACCTAAGTCACACTTTGTTAAATAATTAATATAAGTTTATAAAATAAAATAACTTAAATTTGCCATAAAATGTAAGTAAATTAAATTATGACAACAATAGCTTTGGTTGATGATGAAAACTCGATTCGCACTTCTGTTTCGATTGCTCTTGAATCTGAAGGATTCGAAGTAGATGTTTTTCAAAATGGTTTAGAAGCCCTTGAAGCAATGGAGACTAAAACATATGATTTGGGTTTGTTTGATATTAAAATGCCAAAAATGGATGGTAATGAGCTTCTGACTAAAGTTAGATCCAGTAAAAATGAGAGTTTAAGAGGTATGCCAATAATATTTTTAACTTCTAAAGATCAAGAACAAGATGAAATTATAGGACTAAGAATGGGAGCAGCTGATTACATAACAAAGCCTTTTTCTCAAAAACTTTTAAATGAAAGAATTAAAACTGTATTAAGAGTTTATCAAAATAGAAAATCTAATACTACGCTTGAAGAAAAAACGAATGATAATTTAAAAAGAGGTGATTTGGAATTAGATGATTTAAAACAACTATGTTTTTGGAAAAATAAAATTATTGAATTAACTGTCGCTGAATTCAATTTAATTAAATCATTAGCAAAGTATCCTGGTGTAGTAAAAGATAGAAATCAGTTAATGGATGCTATGTATGGAGACAGCATATATGTTGATGATAGAACAATTGATAGTCATATTAAAAGATTAAGAAAAAAATTTAAATCTTATGACAATTCCTTTGATCAAATTAGAACAAGGTATGGCTCAGGTTATTCATGGCGTGAATAAGTATAGAAAATTAGCTTTATATAATTTACCCTTATCATTACAAATTTTTGCAATTAACTTTTGTATATCTATAGTAGGTTTTATTTTTCTTATTTTTTTTAATTATTTTCTTATTAAGAATGATAAATTAATTGAAGAAAAAAAAATTAGTGCAATCCAAAATCTTAATAGTATTCAGACATTTTTATCAAAAAACTCAATTATAAGAGTCCCTATTTTTGATGATAATTGTACTGGAGAAAATATCGTAAGTTGTTTAAAAAAAGATAATATTGAGTTATCTGAGCCCGTTCTTGAGCCCAAAATTACTCAAGAATTTATACTTAGTAATTATTCAAATTCAGATTTTAATATTAAAATTTACAATGAGGACTGGATAAGATTAGTTGATACAATGGATTTTTATGATTTATCAATAGTTGAAGAAACAGAGCTAAATGAAGATGAGGATTTAGCAAACAACATCTATTTTTTCGAAACTTTTTCTCAAGAATACATCAGAATTTTCTTAAAATATTATAATTTTTTAATTAAGAAAGAGTTTCAAAATTTAACTTCAAGCAAAAAATCAGAAATATTTTATGTGGCTGAAAGCATTAAAAAAAGCTTTGTACAAGAGTATTTAATTCAAGAAAATGAAAACACTCTTTACAAATATCTTACTGCTCCTATTGAAAATAATAACAAGGTATATGGAGTTATAATTTTAAGTTATGAAATTACAAATCAAGCATCTGACCTAGGTATAATTTCTCTTAACATCTTAAGTTTTTTTATTTTGTTCATCCTAATAATGATATTTATGTCATTTATTTTTTCACAAAGTTTAGTAAGCCCGATAAAAAAGTTATCAAAATTAACAATTTTGGAGAGAGAAAGAGTAAATACCCATAAAATAAAATATCCAAATCGCAGAGATGAAATTGGTGTTCTTTCAAAAGAAATACAATCTCTGACCAAAGAATTAAAATTTCAAATTCAACAGTTAGAAAAATTTAGTGCAGACGTTTCTCATGAACTAAAAAATCCACTAACCAGTATTCAGTCTGCAATTGAATTAATTGACAAAAAAAATATGCCAGAAAATAAAAGAGAAATTTTAATTAAAAACACTCAATATGATTTAAGAAGAATGAATAAATTGATTACAGATATTTCAAACTTTACTCGTTTAAAGGCAGAAATAGAACTAGAAAAAAATCAATATATAAAAATGAATGAATTTTTTGATGAAATTCCAAAAATTTTTGCAAACAATCCTAAAGAAATTAAATTAATTTTAGAGAAACATAATGAAAATATAATCATTGTTGCAAATAAAGATAAATTAACTCAAGTATTTATAAATTTAATTGAAAATAGTATTTCTTTATCACCAAAAAAATCTAAAATTCTTATTGAGTTTAAAAAAATTGACCAAAATAATGTTTCAATTAAATTTTATGATCAAGGCATAGGAATTAATTTACAAGATTCAGAAAAAATATTCGATAGATTTTATAGTGATAGGCAAGACAATATTAAAAATCATACAGGCTTAGGTCTTTCTATTGCCAGGGAAATAATTACCCACATGAAGGGTTATATTAAATTAAAAAAATCAGACAAAAGTGAGTATTCTGGAGCTTGTTTTTTGATAATTTTACCTATAAGACAATCTACATAACTGTGTCGCGAAATTACTAATTTTTAAAAATAGGAAGAAAAAATGAGTCAAGATTATAAAGTTAAGGATATTACACTTTCTGAATGGGGTTTAAAAGAAATTGCCATAGCTGAAACTGAAATGCCAGGTTTAATGGCCCTTAGAGAAGAATATGGAAATACTAAACCTTTAGATGGTGCAAGAATTGTAGGTTGTCTTCATATGACAATTCAAACAGCAGTTTTGATTGAAACTTTAGTTCATCTTGGTGCATCAGTAAGATGGAGTTCATGCAATATATTTTCAACGCAAGATCAAGCTGCTGCAGCTATAGCTTCAAAAAATATTCCTGTATTTGCCTGGAAGGGAATGTCAGATGAAGAATTCTGGTGGTGCATTGAACAAACTTTAACTGGACCTGATGGATGGAAACCAAATATGATTTTAGATGATGGGGGAGATGCAACACAAATAATGCATGAAAAATATCCTGAATTATTAAAAGAAGTAAAAGGATTATCAGAAGAAACCACAACTGGTGTTCATCGTTTAAAAGAAATGGAAAAGAAAGGCCTACTTAAAGTTCCTGCTATAAATGTTAATGACTCAGTTACAAAATCTAAATTTGATAATTTGTACGGTTGTAAAGAAAGTTTGGTTGATGGAATTAGAAGAGGAACTGATGTAATGATGGCTGGAAAAGTTGCTGTTGTAGCAGGTTATGGAGATGTTGGTAAAGGTTCCGCGGCAAGTTTAAGAGGAGCTGGTGCCAGAGTATGTGTTACTGAAATTGATCCTATTAATGCTTTGCAAGCAGCTATGGAAGGTTATGAAGTAGTAACAATGGATGATGCAGCTTCATATGGTGATATCTTTGTTACAGCTACAGGAAACATAGATGTAATAACATTAGATCACATGAGAAAAATGCGTGATAGAGCAATTGTCTGCAATATTGGACACTTTGATAATGAAATTCAAACTGAAGCTTTGCAAAATTATAAATCTGATGAAATTAAACCCCAGGTTAAAGAAGTAGAATTTCCTGATGGTAAAAAAATACTGCTTTTATCTGAAGGCAGGTTAGTTAACTTAGGAAACGCTACAGGACACCCAAGCTTTGTAATGAGTGCCTCTTTTTCAAATCAAGTTATTGCTCAAATTGAACTTTGGCATAATCATAAAAATTATGAAAACAAAGTATATGTTTTACCAAAAAAATTAGATGAAAAAGTTGCTATGTTACATTTAAAAAAAGTTGGTGCAAAATTAACTGATTTAAATGAAAAACAAGCTGAATATATAGGTGTTAGTAAAACTGGGCCGTTCAAAGACGATACTTATAGATACTAATATATATTTAGATACTAAGTGAATT
>CETH01071160.1_pt1 | contig 19213 bp, 20 predicted proteins | sample 361461 | NCBI WGS metagenome assembly CETH01 (sample SAMEA2622695, study PRJEB7988) | marine metagenome | isolation source: saline water (ENVO:00002010), including
CAGGTGTTCACTTTGGACACAATGTAAGAAGATGGAATCCAAAAATGAATGAATATATATTTGGAGTTAGAAACAATATTCATATTTTTGATCTGAGAATAACATTAGAATCTTTAAACATTGCATTAGCAAAATTATATGAAGTGACAAAAAAATCAGGAAAAATTCTTTTTGTTGGAACAAAAAAACAATGCTCTGAAACAGTTAAAGATTTAGCATTAATTAATGAAAACTACTATGTTAATAAAAGATGGCTTGGTGGTACTCTTACTAATTGGAAAACAATTTCAAATTCAATTAACAGATTGGAAAATTTAGAAAATTATTTAAATGATCCTAAATACACAAATAGTATATCAAAAAAAGAATTATTAGAAATTTCTAGAGAAAAAGAAAAATTAGAACTTAATATAGGTGGTATAAAAAAATTAAATGGTAAGCCAGATTTAATTGTTATTTTTGATGTTATTAAAGATAAATTAGCAGTACTAGAGGCAAAAAAATTAAATATACCAATAATAGCAATTGCAGATTCAAATGCAGATCCAGATATGATTGATTATATTATTCCTGGCAATGATGATGCAATTAGATCAATTGGTCTTTATAAAAAATATTTTCAAGAGACAATTGAGGAAGCAGCTTTAAATATTACAGAAAATAATGAAAAAATTGAAGAAAATTCATTAGATAAAAAAGATAAAACAAACTTAAAAAAAGAAAACTTTTCAACCAAAAAAAATAAAAAAGAGCCTAAAAAAGAAAGTTCTGTTGCCAAAAAAAATAAAACAGAGCCTAAAAAAGAAAGTTCTGTTGCCAAAAAAAATAAAACAGAGTCTAAAAAAGAAAGTTCTGTTGCCAAAAAAAATAAAACAGATCCTAAAAAAGAAAAAACTGGAGTTAAAAAAAATGACTAATGAACTATCTTTAGTAAAAGAATTAAGAGAAAAAACAGGTGCTGGTTTTTTAGATTGTAAAATAGCTTTAAAAGAAAATTCAAATAATATTGAATTGTCTATAGATTTTCTTAGAAAAAAAGGATTGGCTAAAGCATCTAAAAAATCAAATAGAGAAGCTAATGAGGGAGCTATTGGTTTTTATTCAAATTCTATTTTCTCCATAATTTTAAAAATTAATTCAGAAACTGATTTTGCGGCAAAGAGTGATACTTTTTTAAATTTTATGGATTATTTGGGACATTTTGCAATAAACTTGAATAATCCTAATTTAACTAAAGAAAAATTTCTAAAATCAAATGACAATGGTAAGTTAATAGATGATTTTTTTACAGAAATGATAGCAAAGATTGGTGAAAATATCATTTTAAGTGATCTATTAGTTATAGAGCATGAAAAAAGTTATATTAGTCATTATGTGCATAATCCATATAGAAAAAATATAGGTAAAATTATTTCAATCATTAATTTTGAATGTAATAACAAAAATGATGAAATTAACATACTTTCAAAAAATATTTGTATGCATATCGCTGCTTTAAAACCAGAGGCATTAAATATCGAAGATTTAGACAAAGAAATTATAGATAAAGAAAAAAATATACAAAAAGAATTAATAAAAAGCTCAGGAAAGCCAGAAAAAGTAGTAGAAAAAATTCTTGAAGGAAAAATGAAAAAATATTTTTCAGAAATCACACTTATGAATCAGAGTTATGTTATAGAACCCGAAAAAACAATTCAGGAACTAGTTAACGAATATATGGAAAAATATGATTTTAATATTAAATCATTTAAAATTGCAATTCTTAGTTAATAATGGATAAAAGAATTTTGATTAAAGTATCTGGTGAAGCTTTAATGGGGCAAACAGGATACGGAATAGAAATTTCAACAATTCAATTTATCGCAAAAGAAATTAAAAAGGTTTATGAATTTAAATATCAACTATGTTTAATTATTGGTGGTGGAAATATTTTTAGGGGTATAAAAGGTGCTTCTGAAGGTATAGATAGATCTACGTCTGATTATATGGGTATGTTGGCAACTATAATGAATGCCCTATCTTTGCAAAGTGCTCTTGAAAAGATCGGAGTACCAACAAGAGTCCAATCTGCTATATCAATGTCTCAAATTGCTGAACCTTATATTAGAAGAAAGGCAATCAGACATTTAGAAAAAGAAAGAATTGTTATTTTCGCTGCTGGTACTGGTAATCCTTTCTTTTCTACTGATACAGCGGCAGCCTTAAGAGCCTCTGAGATGAATTGTTCATTAATTATCAAAGCAACAAAAGTTGAAGGTATATTTGATTCAGATCCAAAAATAAATAAAAACGCAAAATTGTATAAAGAAATATCTTATAGTGAAGTTATTAATAAAAATTTAAAAGTTATGGATTTGACAGCTATAAGTCTAGCAAAAGAGTCAGAAATACCTATTCTTATAACAAATATTTTTAATAACAATTCATTAATTAATGCTATTAACGGGAAAGGAGAATATAGTAAGATTAATTAATATGACTAATGATGAATTAAATAAAAAAATGGCATTAGCAATCAGTCATTTAGAAAAGGAATTTCAAACATTGAGAACTTCTAGAGCTAATCCGACAATGTTAGACAATTTATTTGTTGATGCATATGGGTCAAAAACACCGCTAAATCAACTAGGTACTATTAGCGCACCTGACGCAAGTACAATAGTAATACAAGTATGGGATACAAATTTAACTAAAAATATTGAAAATTCTATCATTGAATCTAATTTAGGTATAAATCCTCAAAATGATGGTAATTTAATTAGATTACCAATCCCCAAATTAAGTGAAGAAAGAAGAAATGAATTAACGAAAGTAGCATCACAATATGCTGAAAATTCTAAAGTTGTAATTAGGAATATAAGAAGAGAATATATTGATATAAAAAAAGAAGATAAGAAAAATTCTACTATATCTGAAGATGAGCTCAAGAAATTTTTAAATGATGCTCAAAAAATTACAGATCAAAATATAGAAAAAATTGATAATTTATTAGCATCTAAAAAAAATGATATTTTGAAAGTATAATATTGAGTCAACAAAATTCACTCAACCACATTGCTATTATACTTGATGGTAATAAAAGATGGTCGATCAAAGAAAAAACTTCAATACTTAAAGGTTATGAAAAAGGATTAGAGAAAATAAACTTAATTTCTAATTTTGCTATAGACAATAAAATAAATTATCTGACACTATATACACTTTCATCTGAAAATATTAAAAGAAATACAGTTAATCATATATATAAAATTATATATGAATATTTCAATAATTTTTTAAATAAAATAATTGATGAAAAAAAAATAAAACTAAAAATTATTGGTGAAAGAAATAATATTCCAAAAGAAATTTTAAATATAATAAATGAATGCGAAATAAAAACATCAAATAATAATACTTTAAATTTAAATTTGGCTTTTAACTATGGATTTAAAAATGAATTGATTTACGTTTTAAATCAGGTAAAAAAGAACAAATCTAATATTCATTTAGATATTAATAATATAAAAAAATTATTTTATTTAGGTGAAATTCCTGATCCAGACTTGCTTATTAGAACAGGAGGATATCAAAGACTTAGTAATTTTATCTTGTTTAATTTAACATATTCTGAACTTTTTTTTACTGATACTCTATGGCCAGATTTTACTACAAAAGAACTTAAAAAAATTATATTTGAGTATAAAAAAATTGAGAGAAATTATGGATTATAGAAATTTTAAATTAAGATCATTATCTAGTTTATTATTTTTATTATTATATTTCTTAATAATATCAATCAACTTAAATTTAATTGTTGTTTTAGTTAGCTTTATTTATTTCTTAATAATTTTAGAGATTTATTTCTATTTTAAGATTATATTTAAATTAATTTATATATATATTTTTTTATCAATTATTTCCTTTTATATATATTTTTATTCTTATTTTAATTTATATGAATTTAATTTAGTAATTTTAACTATTATTACTTTTGATATATTTTCCTATTATGTAGGAAGTCTATATGGAAAAAATAAATTATATTTTAAAATTAGCCCTAATAAAACTTATGAAGGTTTATTTGGGGGTATATTTTTTTCAAACCTATTGTCTTTAATATATACATTTATTTTTTTTAAAGGTCAGTTATTTCAATATATAATTTTAATTAATATTGTTATATCTCTGTCTTTTTTTGGAGACTTAATTGAATCATATTTTAAAAGAATTAACCAAATTAAAAATTCAAGTAATTACATACCTGGGCATGGAGGTTTTTTTGATAGATTTGATAGTTTTATATTTGCAATTATATTTATTGTTATATTTAAAATAGTAAATATTCTATGAAACTTAATATATTTGGAAGCACTGGGTTTATTGGTTGCAAAACTTTAAATATTATTAAAAATTCATATAATAATTATAAGATAAATTTATTGTGTTCAAATAAAAATTATAAATTACTTATAAAACAAGTTCAAATATTTAAACCTAAGTATGTTTATATTAATGATTTAAAGTGTTTTAATTTAATAAAAAAAAAAATTAATGAAAAAACTAAATTACTAAATTTTCATGAATTAATTTCTTATCTCAATACATCGAAATCAGATTATACAATTTTAGCAATATCAGGTTATAAATCTTTATACTATTTAGAATCAATACTAAATAATACCAAAAATTTAGGTATAGTTAATAAAGAATGTGTAGTTTCAGCTGGTCACTTATTTAAAAGATATTTGAAAAAAAAAAATATTGAAATCTATCCTATAGACTCAGAACATTTCTCTATTTATAATTTTTTAAATAAGAATAATTTAAATAATTTGAAAAAAATTTATTTAACTGCATCAGGTGGACCTTTTGCAGATAAAGATTTTTTCAAACTTAAAAATGTAAAATTCCATCAGGCTATAGCTCATCCTAAATGGAAAATGGGATACAAAAATAGTATTGATTCAGCAACTTTAGTAAATAAATGTTTGGAAGTTGTTGAAGCTCATTATTTATTTAATATTAATTATAATAATTTAGATATTTTAATACACAAACAATCACTTGTTCATTCAATAATTGAATACAAAAATTTTTTATCTCAATTAATTTATTTCTATAATGATATGAGAATTCCTTTAATAAATTTTTTAAAAATAAAAGTAGAAAATAACTATAATAAATATAATATTTTTCAATTTCCAAAAAAAAATAAATTAACATTTGAGCCTGTTTTAAAAAAAACATTTCCTATATATGATTTTTTTAACAAGATGGATAAGTCAAAACCTGCAAATATTATCAATTTTAATATAGCTAATGAATTTGCAGTAAATTTATATAAAAAAAAGCATATTAATTACGTAGATATTTACAAAATAATATCAATTGTAACTTCTTTCAATTTGAATTTACCAACAAAGACCATTAAAGATGTAATACATTATCATGAAGAATTTGAAAAATATATTGAAATTAAATTTTCTAAATTTTAATATATTTTTATTACTATTAATTTTTTATTCTTATAAAGTTTTGTCTAATGAAATTTCTATAGAAGTAATAGGTAATCAATATTCTGATAATGAAGCAATATTTTCAATAATTGAAAAAAAACCTGATGTTATATCTGAAGAATATTCAAATTATTTATTAAAAGAATTAAATGATTCTAAATTATTTCAAAACGTGAAAGTTGAAATAAAAAATAATAAATATTTAGTATTTATTGAAGAATATCCAAGTATAACAAAAGTTTCTTACCAAAAAAATAAAAGATTAAAGGATGAACAGCTAGGAATAATTACTAATGAATTAAATATTACAAATTTAAATCCATTAAAAATCAATAAACTCAATGATGAATTTAAAAAAGCGTACCAATCATTAGGTTACAATAATATCAAAATTGAAAGTAAAACTAAATTCAATGAAATAAACAATACAGCTGAACTTACTTTTATTTTTGAAGAAGGTGAAATTACTAAAATTAAAAAAGTTTATTTTGTTGGAAATGAAAATTTTAGTAATGATGAATTATTTTCTAAAATAAAATCCAAAAATAAAAGTTTACTTAATATTTTTGTTAATAATAACTTTAAATTATTTCAAATACAAAATGACATATTGAAATTGAAAAAATTTTATAAAAATAATGGTTTTAAAAAAATCAATATAAATTATGAGATTGAATATTTGGATACAAATAAAGTCTTTTTATATTTTAAAATAGCAGAAGGAAATAAATATATTTTTTCATCAATTAAATATGAAAATCAAATAAAACAATCAAATGAAAAATTAAACGATGAATTTGATTTATTGCTCAAAAATAAAAAATTAGAATCTGAATCTTTTAGTCAAGTTAAAATTGAATCAATTGAAAAAGATCTTTCTAATATTTTAGAAGATAATGGAATTGTTTTTTTTGAATTACAGACATTGGAAAAAGTAACAAATAATAACGTAGATGTTCTATATAGAATTTTACCAACTAAACCAAAATATGTTAATCAAATTAATATAAATGGTAATTCTCGAACATATGATTATGTAATTAGAAGAGAATTGCAAATATCTGAAGGTGATTCTCTTAATAAGTTTCAAATTAAAGAACTTTCTAGACAAATTAAAATGTTAAATTTATTTGAAACTGTTGAGATTAATGAGCAATACATTAATGATGAATTAGTAGATATTGAGATTGAGGTAAAAGAAAAGCAGACTGGTTCTTTTAATGCAGGTCTTTCATTTGGAACAATTGATGGTTTTACATTTGTAACGGGTCTAAATGAAAAAAATTTTGGTGGAACGGGTAGATCTATAGAATTTTTAATAAATACATCTCAAAATAATAGTACTTATACCTTTAAGAGCAAAGATAAATATTTCTATAATTATGATTTAGATTTTGAATATGGAATTAACTATTCTGAAAAAGATTTTACCAATTCTAGTTCCTATAAATTAAACACATTTACATTGGGAACAGGATTAGGTTACAGAATAACAAATAATCTAACCCATAAAATAAATTTAGATTATTATTTGAAGGATTACACTGTAACTAATGAAAGTTCAGTTAGTGATTCTATTAAAAATGTTGAAGGTAATAATGTTAGTTTTATTTTAAAAAATGAATTTAGTTATAATACTTTGAATTCATTTATTTTACCAGTAAGAGGAAATTATTTTGAATATTCTAACTTAATTGAAACACCTACCAGTTCAACAAATGGTTTTTTAAAAAATTCAATAACTTACAAAAAGTATCAAAAAATAAACGAAAACATATTCTCTTTCCAAACAAGATTAGGAAATATTATTTCTCTCAATAACAATGAACTTATTGCTAACGATAAATTTTCTTTAGGAGGTAGATGGTTAAGAGGTTATGACGTCTATGGCGTTGGACCTAGAGAGTCAAGAAATTCATATGTTGGTGGTAGAAATCTTGCTGTGACTAAATTTGATTTTTCTAAGAAATTAATTGATAATTCAGATAATCCTATTTATTTTCATTTATTTAACGATTATGGTCTTGTATGGGGCAACAAAACTGCTCCAAAACATTCTGATCAAAGCATTAGAGCTTCTTATGGATTAGGTTTAAAATTTTATTCTCCTATTGGGCCTATAGGTTTCACTTGGGGCTTTCCTATAAATGATCAAGATTATGATATAAAAAGAATGTTTTTATTTTCTGTAGGTAATTTAAATTGATCAGAAATACATTAATTTTATTTATAATTGTCTTCTCAAGTAAATTATTTGCAAATAAATTAGCAGTTGTTGATATTGATTATATTATAAATAATTGTGACCAATATAAGAAAATATTTCTTAATATACAAAAAGATCAACAAAAATTTAAAGACCTATATACTAATGAAGAAAAAGAATTAACTGAAATGATAAATGAAATTGAAGAATTAAAGTTAATTTTAACAAATGAAAAATTAAAAATTGAGATTGATAAATATAATAATAAATTTAAAAAATTCCAAGATAATGTTGATAAATTTAATTTTCATTATGAAAATCAAATAACTAAAATAAAGAATAATATTCTGCAAAATATATTAAAATTAATGGAAAAATATGCTAGTGATGAGAATATTGATGTTATATTTGATAGTAAAAATTATATTATGGCATCAAATGATATAAACATTACTAAAAAAATATTAAATGAAATAAATAATACAAAAATAGATCTTAGTTTTGAAGAATACAAATAGTTATAAATTTATAGATATAAAAAAATTTTTATCTAATTATTCAATTAAAATTATTTCTAAAATTCCAGATAATGATTTAATTTTAGGTATTAATTCTTTAGATAATGCTAAAAAAAATGATTTAACCTTCTTTAATGATTTAAAATTAAAAACTAATTTAAAAAAATCTAACGCTAAAGGTTGTTTTATTGAAAATAAAAACCTTAAATATTTAAATAATAATTGCTATCCAATAATTGTAGATGATCCATATAACGCATTTGCATGTGTTACTAATCTTTTAAAAACGAAAATTGTTTCTAATGCTACAATCTCTAAAAACTCTTTTATAGAAAATCAAACAGTATTAATGAATAATATTCAAATAGACTCATTTACCAATGTGTATGCAGATACTAAAATTGAAGATAATGTTATTATTAAATCAAATTGCTCAATAGGACCAAATGTGGTGATTAAAAAAAATTCATTTATTGACTCAAATGTTGTTTTATCCAATTGTATAATAGGAGAAAACTGTATTATTAAATCAGGCTGTGTTATTGGTGGAAAAGGATTTGGATTTGATCCTAAAACAAAAATTCAAATTGAACATTTTGGCAATGTTGTCATTGAAGATAATTGTTCTATTGGGTCAAATACTACAATTGATAGAGCAGTATTTGATTCAACAATTATACAATCAAATTCTCAATTGGATAATTTAATACAGATAGCTCATAATGTTGTTATCGGTAAACATGCTATTATTGCAGCGCAAGTTGGCATAGCAGGCAGTACTAAAATTGGAGATTTTGTAAAAATTGGTGGACAAGCTGGAATTTCAGGGCACTTAAATATTGGTAAAAATGTTACTATAGCAGCAAAAAGTGGTGTAACAAAAAACCTATTTGATAATTCAATAGTTGCTGGATTTCCAGCTATTGATATAAAAAAATGGAAATTAAATATTTTAAAATTAAATAAAATTAAATGAATTTAGATTTAGAACAAATTAAACAATTAATTCCTCATAGAAGCCCCTTTTTATTCATTGATTCATGTAAAATTATTACTAAAGGTGAAATGGGTATTTCTTCTAAAATATTTAAAGATAATGAAGAATTTTTTAAAGGTCATTTCCCCGATCACCCTATTGTCCCAGGGGTTATTATAATTGAAGCTATGGCACAAACTGCCGGTGTAGTTGTTTCAGATAATTTAAGAAAGTTCAAAGAAAAATCTGTACTTTTTATGAGTGTTAGTAGAGCGAAATTTAGGAAACCTATATATCCCAATGATGAAATTTTTTTTGAAGTTTCATTTATAAATAAAGTACGTGATGTTTATAAATTCAAAGGATTGGCTCTCTGCAATGAAATCAAAGTTAGTGAGGCAGAATTTTCGGCTATGATTACTTATAAGTAATAATTTGTAATAATTAATTAATTCAATTTTATTAATTATAATTTACTAGACATATTATGATACATCCTTCTTCTATTATATCTAATAAGGCTGAAATTGACCCATCTACTAATATTGGACCATATTGTATTATAGGTGATAATGTAAAAATTGGAAATGAAAATGTGTTAATTTCTCATGTCAACATAGTAGGTAATACTGAAATAGGCAATGGAAACAAATTTTACCCATTTAGTTCTATAGGAACAAATCCTCAAGATTTAAAATACAAAGGTGAAAAATCATATATTAAAATTGGTAATTATAATACCTTTAGAGAAAGTGTTACGGTTAACCCAGGAACTCAAGGAGGAGGACTTCATACAATAATAAAGAACAACTGTTTATTTATGGTGGGAGCACATATTGCTCATGATTGTCAAATAAGGTCGAATGTAATTTTAGCAAATAATGCAACATTAGCAGGTCATGTTGAAATTGATGATTATGCAATAATAGGTGGTAATTCTGCAGTTCATCAATTTGTAAATATAGGTAAAAATGCAATGATAGGTGGAATGAGTGGAGTTGAAAAAAATATTATACCATATGGACTTTATACTGGAATAAGGTGTAATCTAAAAGGTTTGAATATTGTTGGTTTAAAAAGAAAGGGTTTATCAAATAAAGATATATTAACAATACGAACTGCAACTAATTCAATTTTTAATATTAATAGTTCAATAGAGGTCAATATTAAAGATTTAGATGATAAATTAAAATTAATTACTGAAATTAAAGATATAATAAATTTCATTTTAAAAAATAAAAAAAGAGGCATTTGTGTATTAAGCAATGATTAAAATTGGAATTATAGCAGGAGGTGGTATTTTACCAATTGTAATTGGTCAAAATTTAGTTAAAAAAAATTATAAAATTGTTTTTTTTGTAATAGATCAATATTTTGATAAAAAAAAATATTCTAATTTTAAAACTGTTAAAATTACACTAAATTCAATTAAAACAATTTTTAACGAATTAAAAAAACATGAAGTTACAAGCTTAATTTTAGTAGGAAATATTAAAAGACCAAGTATATCAGATTTGAAATTAGATATTGATACTTTAAAATTTGTAAAAAAATTTTTACTAGAAAAAAAAGGTGATAATAAATTATTAATTTCAATTCAAGAATTTTTTTGCAATAAAGGATTTAAATTTTTTGACTGGAGAAATCATTGTAATGATTTATTTTCAGTTGAAAAAAATCTTACAAGAAATAGACCAACTAAAAATTCTATAAAAAATTTAAATAAATCTAGAGATTTGATAAAAAATTTTGCAAAATTAGATCTAGGACAAAGTATCATAATTCAAAATCAAATTATTTTAGGAGTTGAGGCAGCCGAGGGTACAGATCAATTAATAACAAGATGCAAAAATTATAAAACTAAAGGAGACAAAGGTATTCTTGTCAAATTTAGTAAATCTAATCAAAGCTTGATACTTGATATACCAACAATTGGAATGAATACAGTTAAATTAATAAAGAAATTTGGATATGAGGGAATTTTTCTTGAAAAAAATAAATGCATAATTTTAGAAAAAGATAAAATTAAAAAATATGCTGATCAAAATAATATCTTTATTGCAACAATAAATTAAATTGAATATTTATAAAAAAAAAATCTTTATTTCATGCACTGAACAGTCTGGTGAAAATATATGCTATAATATTTTAAAGAATATTGATTATAAAAATTATATTATAGATGGAATTTCTGGAAAAAATTCTCAAAAATTCTTTAGAAAAAAATATTTTGATATAAGTTTGTTTAAATCTATAGGTTTTGTTGAAATTATATTTTCAATATTTAAATTTGTTAAAATTATTGATTTTGTTTCTAATGAAATACGTATAAATCAATATGATATTATAATTTGTATAGATTCACCTGATTTTAATTATAATTTAGTAAAAAAAATTAGGAAAAGTGGATTTAATAAAAAAATTATTCAAATAGTTGCGCCAACAGTATGGGCATGGAGACCTAATAGAGCTAAAAAATTTGCAAAATTATATGATGAAATATTTACACTTTTTGAATTTGAGAAAAAATATTTTGAAAATTATGGATTAAAAACTACTTTTATTGGCCATCCTATTTATCATATTAAAAAAAATTATAATGATAATAAAATTAAAAAAAACTATATATCTTTTCTTATGGGCAGTAGAGAAAACGAGATAAAAAAATTGTTCAAATATTTTGAAGTTATTTATAATTATATTAATTCAAATAAAAATTTAGATTTTATAATTTTTATACCTACTCTTCCACATTTAGAGTCTCTTATTAAAAATAAAACTAAAAATTGGAATGTAAAAACTATTATTTCAACAAATAATGATTTAAACGATAAATATTATCAACGAGTATTTATGAGTATCACGTGTTCAGGCACTGCTTCACTTGAAATTTCTAAAAGATTAATACCCCAAATTATTATTTACAAATTAAATATTTTAACTGAATTTATTTTTAGTTTTTTGGTAAAAGTGAAATATGCAAATTTACTAAATATCATAAAAAATGAAATGATTATTCAAGAATTGGTAAACCATAAACTTACCAGAACTAAATTACTTAATACTTTTAAATATTTTTTGTTCAATAAAACTGTAAGAAGCAAACAGTTATCTAAAATACAAAAAACTATTCAACTTATAGATACAGGAATTGATCCGTATAAAATTATTACTAATAGATTAAAAAAAATAATTTAATCTTTTTTCCACAGCCATTTAAATATTGATTTTTTCTCTCTTGCTGATTCTATTTCATATTCTCGATCTTTATATCCAGTATATAACTGTCTAGGTCTTCCAATTTTATTAATTGGATCTTCAATCATTTCTTTCCATTGTGAAATCCATCCAACTGTTCTTCCTATTGCGAACAAAACTGTAAACATTGATGTTGGAAAACCTAAAGCTTTTAAAATAATACCTGAATAAAAATCTACATTAGGAAATAATTTTTTATCAATAAAATATTGGTCTTTTAATGCAATTTTTTCTAGTTCAATCGCAATTTTAAATAATGGATCATCGTGCTTATTTAATACTTCTAATACTTCATATGCACTTTCTTTCATTACTTCTGCTCTAGGGTCATAATTTTTATAAACTCTATGACCAAAACCCATTAATCTAAACGGATCCTTTTTGTCTTTTGCTTTATTTATATAATTAGGTATATTTTCAATACTGCCAATTTCCTCTAACATTTTTATAACAGCTTCATTTGCCCCTCCATGTGCCGGTCCCCATAGGGATGCAATTCCTGCAGCAATACATGCAAATGGATTTGCTCCTGATGATCCTGCTAATCTAACTGTGGATGTTGAGGCATTTTGCTCATGATCAGCATGTAAAATAAAAAATCTATCCATAGCTTTAACAATTTTTTGGTTTATTGAAAATTTTTCAGTAGGTACAGAAAATGTCATATAAAGGAAATTCTCTGAATAATTTAAATCATTTCTTGGATATACAAAAGGTTGTCCTATTGAGTACTTATAAGCCATTGCACCTATAGTTGGGATTTTTGCAATTAATCTGTGACAGGCTATCATTCTTTGGTTCATATCAGCAAAGTCGGTGCTATCATGATAAAAAGCTGAGAGAGCTCCTACAACACCAACCATTATTGCCATCGGGTGAGCATCTCTTCTAAAGCCTCTATATAAATAAACTAATTGTTCATGAAGCATGGTGTGCTTTATAATTACATCTTTAAATTTATTTTTATCTTCTACAGAGGGAAGCTCTCCATGAAGTAGTAAATAACAAACTTCTAAAAAATCACTTTTATTTGCTAAATCGTTAATACTATAACCTCTATGTAGTAATTTTCCTTTATTCCCATCAATATATGTAATTGATGATTCACATGAAGCAGTAGATGTAAAACCAGGATCATAAGTAAACATTCCTGTTTCTTTATAAAATTTACGTATATCTAAAACATTTGGACCTACAGATCCTTTTATTATAGGAATTTCATATGATTTACCCGTTTCGTTATTAAAGAGGGTAAACGATTTTTTATCATCATTATTATTTTCAAAATCATTCATAAACTAATCTACTATATATTGATTTAATCTTTCTATAGTATCCTTTTTTCCTAAAATATCCAATATATCAGACAAAGAAGGCCCACTTAGAGAATTTATAAGAATATTTCTTAATGGTTTACCAAATTCAGGAAATTTTATATTATTTTTTACTAAGTAATTGTCAATAAATTCACTAAGATTTTTTTTGTCCCAAACTTTTATCTCATCTAAATCATTTTTAAAATCTTGAATTTTGTTATTAAAAATTTTATTGAATTCTTCAATCTTTAAAAATTTAAAATTTTTATCAAAATAAATAGGAATAATTTTTATAATTTCTTCATAATAATTTAATTGTTTTTTATATAAATTAAATATTTTAATTAATTTTTCTTTATCTTCATTATAATATTTAATTAAATTATCATTTTCTTTACAATAAGATAAAAAATAATCCAATTTTTCATTTTTTCTCAGATAATAATTATTAAAAAAATTTAATTTTTCATAACTAAAAATGCTTGAAGATTTTGAAATATCTGTAATTTTAAATTTTTTTATTATTTCTTGTAAGTTTACGAATTCATAATTTCCTTTATTTGGAGACCATCCAAGTAATATTAAATTATTTATAATAGCTTCAGGTAAATATCCTTTATTTTTTAATTCTAATAAATTAACAGCTCCATGTCTTTTAGATAGTTTAGCCCCATCTTCTCCATGAATTAGCGGTATATGAGAATATTCAGGCAATGGCCAATTCATATATTTATAAATATAATATTGTCTAAAGGTATTATAAAAATGATCATCTCCTCTTACAATAGAATTAACACCTAGATCAAAATCATCAACCACCACTGAAAGCATATAAGTAGGTTCTCCATTTTGCCTAATTAAAATAAAATCGTCCATCTCTAAATTATTTATTGAAATATCACCTTTAATATTATCTTTAATTTTAGTACTTCCATTATCAGGTATATGTATTCTAACTACGTAATTATTATCTGATAATTGAATTTTATCGTCATTTTTGCATGTTGTGCACAATTTTTTTTTATTTACTTTATTTAATTTTATTCTCTCCCTTTTTTCTTTTAATGTATTTTCAGTGCAAATACATTTATATGCATTTTTTTGAGATAATAAAATATTTGCAATTTCTTGATGCCTAGATATTCTTTTGGATTGTATTTGTATTTCTGAATCCCAATTTAAACCAATCCATTTCAATCCATTAATTATTTCGTCTGTAAATTTTTTTTCTGATCTTTTTTTATCAGTATCTTCAATTCTAATATAAAATTTTGAAGATTTATCTTGTTTACTCAATATATAATTAATTAATGCCGTTCTTAGACCACCTAGGTGTAAAGGACCAGTAGGGGAAGGCGCAAATCTTGTAATCAATTTTGTCATCTTATTTTATTAAAGATAACTTTTAATTATATTTTCTGATTATTCCAGATAAAGTACCTTGTATCTGAATTTCTCCCAATTTATATTCTTTTGTTTGATATGAAGTATTAGCTGGAATTAATAGTATTTTATTTTTATCAAATTTTATTGTTTTTAAGGTAACTTCATTATTATCAGTAATAACAGCAGCAATTTTACCATTTTCAACTGAAGTTGTTTTTTTTATTACAGCTATATCTCCATCAAAAATTCCTTTATTAATCATTGAAAGTCCTTTAACTTTTAATCCAAAGTATTTAAAATTTGATGATACCAATGAATTTGGAACAGATATATGATCACTTTCATTTTCAATTGCTTCAATAGCATCTCCTGCAGCAATCTTACCAATTAGAGGTATAGAGACAAATGATTCATTATTAGTAATAGTTTGTTTAGAAAAAGTATTTTTAATTATTTCCATAGCCCTAGCTTTATGTTTTAATCTTTTGATAAAACCTCTTTGTTCTAAACTTGTAATAAGCCTATGAATGCCAGACTTTGACTTCAAATTAACTGCTTTTTTCATTTCTTCAAAAGATGGAGATATACCTTTTCCAGAAATATAATCTTGCAGATAGTCAAATAATTCCTTTTGTTTTTTTGTAAGCATATCTGTTCTATATATGTTCTTAACGATCAAAACAAGAACAAAAAAAAATTATTATTATTCAATAATTTAAATATTAGATTTACCGCCTGATTTTGACAAAAGTTTTATGTTTTGTATTTTTATTTTTTTATTTAAGTATTTGCACATGTCATAAATTGTAAGACAACTAATTGATACTGCAGTTAACGCCTCCATTTCAACACCGGTATTGGCATTAGTTTTAACAGTGCATTCAACAATTAATAATGATCTTTTAATATTTTTTTTTATATCCACGTTTATATGGTTAATTGGTATATTGTGACACAGAGGTATTAATTTCGATGTTTCTTTTGCCCCCATTATTCCGGCGATGATAGCTGTTTTTTCTAGATTACCTTTTCTTGTTTTAAATGATTGAATTATTTTAAAAGTTTCTTTATCAAACTTTATCTCACCAATAGCTGATGCGGATCTTTGTGTTATGTTTTTCTTAGATACATCTACAATGTAAGGGTTATCTTTTTTATTAAAATGTTTCATTTAAAAGTAATTCTCCTATTTTTTTTTCTTTATCTTGAGATTTTAATAAACTTTCTCCAATAAGAAAATTATAAATCTCTGATTCATTATATTTTTTTATATCTTTAGGTGATTTTATTCCACTTTCTGCAATTATTGTAAAATCATTTGTTAAACTTTTATTTAATTTAATAGAATTGGAAAGATTGACATCTAAATTTTTTAGATTTCTGTTATTTATACCTATAACAGGATAATTTATATTAATAGCTCTTTTTAGTTCATCTTTATTATGAACTTCAATAATACAGTCTAACTTTAATTCATTTGCTAAATTTATAAATTCTTTTGTCTGATGATCAGAAAGTATTGATAAAATAAGTAATATACAATCTGCTTGATATATTTTGCTTTCTAAAACTTGATACTTGTCAATAATAAAATCTTTTCTTAGTATTGGTAAGTTGGATTTATTTTTTAATAAAGATATGTGATCTGCGCTTCCTAAAAAATATTTAGTTTCAGTTAATATTGATAATGCGCCTATGCCAGATTTTTCATAGATAATTCCTATTTCTTCTGGAATATAATCCTTAACTATTTCACCAGCGCTAGGACTTTGTTTTTTTATTTCTCCTATAATAAAATTTTTTTTATTTTTTTGGGAAGAAATTAATTTTTCCTTAAATTCACGTTTTTGCAATTTTGGTGAAATCAATTTTTCCAATGTCCTATAGGAACATCTTTTTTTAGTTTCTTCTAATTCATTGATTTTATCTTTACAGATTTTTTCCAGTATATTAGTCATTTATTAATGAATTTACAAAATTTTTTGTAACACCTTCTTCAATTACTTTTTTTGCTAGATAAAATCCTTCTTTTAAGTTTTTTGCAAGATCAGATAAATAAATTGTTACTCCAGCATTAATTTCAACTATTTTTTGAAAATCTTTATAATCACCGTTAATCATTTTTTTAAAGCTATTAGCATTAAAATCTGGGTCACCACCTTTTATTTTATCAATATTAATTAAATCGTATCCATAGTCTTTGGGATTAAAAATATATTCAGAAATTTTGTTATCCTTCAGTTCATTTATGTAAGTTTTATCAGATAGGCTGATCTCATCTAAACCATCTAAACCATAAACAACCATTGCTCTTTCTGATCCTAAATCTTTTAGGCAATTACAATGCATTGATACAAGTTTTTTAGAATAAACTCCTAAAAGTTGTCTTGAGGCATTTGCTGGGTTAGTTAGGGGGCCTAACAGGTTAAAAATTGTTCTTGTTCCTAGATTTTTTCTAACATTAATTACATTTTTCATTGCTGTATGGTGATTTTGTGCGAACAAAAAGCAAAAATTTTTGCTTTTTAAAGATTCTTCTAATTCTGTAACTTTATTTGAAATCTTATATCCAATTTTTTCAAGCATATCAGCAGATCCTGATTTTGAACTTACTGAACGATTACCATGCTTAGCAATTTTTACTCCAGCACTAGCTGCTACAATAGCGGAACTTGTAGATATATTTAAAGTTTCTTTCATATCACCACCAGTACCACACGTATCTATTGTATTTTTTGGTGAATTTATTTTAAGCGATTTTTTTCTCATTACCTTCGCAGCACCAATTATTTCTTCTTTTGTTTCTCCTTTAATTTTTAATCCAACTAAAATTGAAGTAATTTTAATATCATCAAATTCACCACTCATGATTTTGTTAAATATAAAGGAGCTTTCTTCAATATTTAGATTTTCTTTATTATAAATCTTATTAAAAATTTTAATTTGGTCCATTATCTTACTATTTTTAAAAAATTTTTTAGAATGATCTTTCCGACAACTGTTCCTATACTTTCTGGATGAAATTGTAATCCAAAAATAGGTAGTTTTTTATGAGCAATACCCATAATAATTTTGTTTTTTGTTTCTGCTGTAATAATAAAATCATTTGACAATGTTCTTTTTTCTATAATTAAAGAGTGATATCTTGTTGCTTTAAATTCTCTTGCTACATTTTTAAAAATAAAATGTCCAAAGTGTTGTATACTATCAACTTTCCCATGCATTATTTCCTTGCACTTAACAATTTTACCTCCAAATGCCTGACCAATTGTTTGATGACCTAAGCAAATTCCAAGAATAGGGAATTCTTTATATAATTTAGAAACTGTATCTAGACAAATTCCTGCTTCATTAGGTGTGCAAGGGCCAGGTGAAATAACAATTGCCTTTGGTTTTAGTTTTCTAAGTTTATCAATAGATATTTTATCATTTCTTACAACTTTGACCTTTTCTCCAAGTTCTAGTAAGTAATGCTTAACATTAAATGTAAAACTGTCGTAATTATCAATTAATAATATCATTATTTGTATCTATAAGAATCTTGAGCTGCAGCCATTAAAGCCCCAGCTTTATTTAATATTTCTAAATGCTCATTTTTTGGAATTGAGTCATGAACAATACCGGCTCCTGCTTGTATATAAAGTTTATTTTTCTTAACTAAACCAGTTCTTAAACTTATACATGTATCCATATCACCATTAGAGTCAAAATACCCCATGCATCCAGCATAAAAACTCCTATTTAAATTTTCTAATTCTTCAATAATTTCCATTGCTCGAATTTTTGGAGCTCCTGTTACTGTTCCAGCAGGAAATCCTGCTGTTAGAGCATCAATTGCATCTAATTTATTATTAATTGTACCTTCAACATTTGAAACAATATGCATGACATGAGAATAATATTCAATAATCATTTTTTCAGTAACTTTTACCGAACCTTTTTTAGAAACTCTGCCTACATCGTTTCTTCCTAAATCAAGTAGCATTAAATGTTCTGCCAATTCTTTTTTATCACTCAACAAATCTTTAGAAAGCGATATATCTTCAGAAATATTG
>CETH01054325.1_pt1 | contig 19193 bp, 17 predicted proteins | sample 361461 | NCBI WGS metagenome assembly CETH01 (sample SAMEA2622695, study PRJEB7988) | marine metagenome | isolation source: saline water (ENVO:00002010), including
TATCAGCACCCGCTGAAAGGCGTGCCGACATATCTTCAACCGTCGAAATCCGCCCGCCGAATGCCAGTGGCATAAAGCAGACCTCCGAAATTTTCTCGAGCAGCGAGAGCGTACTCGTATCGTCGTATCTGAGCTGCAGGTCTTCTCGCCGAAGGTCGTGATAGTCCGTGTCGCTGATATCAAGCAGAACGACTTCGTCGACATTCCAGTTCGACAGGCGACGAATCGTACTGACCGGATTCCCAATCACCTGATGTATACGGAAAAGTTGAGATCGCACGATCTGCCCGTGTTTGAGCAAGATAACGGGTATAAGCCGGGGCCGGATCATTGAATGTTTTCGCGAATTCTGCCGAGGATGCGCGCAAGTAAATTAAGGCCCGCGTCTTGGCTTTTTTCAGGGTGGAATTGCACGCCAAAGATATTTCCTCGTTCGACAGCAACCGGGATTGCCTGATCGCCGTAGTCGATCGTTGCGGCGATGTGTTGATCGGCGTCCGTGTCGAAGAAATAGCTATGGACAAAATAGTATGCCTCCGGGTCAGCGACGCTTTCGAACAATTGCCCACACTTGGCCGCAGTCACGTTGCACCAACCTATATGGGGTACGCGGTTATCACTTTTACCCGGATCGAGGCGTCTAACAGTCCCACTAATCAAATCAAGACCGTCATGAACGCCGTTCTCTTCGCTTTGTGTCGCCAGCAACTGCATGCCAAGGCATATACCAACAAGTGGCACGCCCTGTTCGCCGCAACAGCGGCGAATAGCGTCGCCCATGCCGGTTTCCTGAAGCCTCTGGGCCGCCGGCGCAAATGCGCCGACGCCCGGCAGAAAAATTACATCGGCGGCTTTTAGCTGATCGGCGTTCGTCGCCAATTCGGTTGTAACACCAATTCGACGCAAGGCATTCTCAAGCGACCGCTGATTGCTCGTTTGTGTATCGACAATCTGGATGTTCATTGGGGCGCTAACCCAAGGTGGTTCTGAACGCGCTCAACCCGTTGGACTTTTCCAAGGCCGTCGACTATAGCGGGCGTTGGCTCGTTCTGCTGCGGGTTGGCTGAGGATCTTGAATGGGGAAGCTCTATCTTAATGGTGTCGATGACAGATTCGATCCGGACACAGACCACGTAATCGGACCCTGGTGTCTGATTGGCAGTCGATGGATTGGCGACGATTGGTCTCGTTTCGATTTTGTCGAACCCTTCGAGCTTGCTGCTGACGAAGTGCGCGCCGCAGATGAGTGCGCCACGCTCATTAGATTTCACATAACCCGTCTTTCGACCCAGTTGAACACGCAGCATAATAAAATGCGCGACATTTCTTTTTGGTGGACGCTGCTTACTCCTTGGCTCCAACATCTTGTCGAAGCTAGTTGGCGCCACTGGGTGAGTGTTGAACAGTTTGTCGGGCGCCATCGAGGAGAAATACTGACTTACGATGTGCCTGCGACGCCGGAAAATTTCAATTTCGACTTCGCCGATACCCGTGATTTCATCTATCGCGGATTGCGGTCTCCAGATGTTCTGTCCTGGATGATGGCAGATTTTCTGCGCGAACTTGGCCCGGATCACTGGACGAAAAGACCAATACCCGCGCCGGACTTCGTCAGCGGTAATGCCGCAACGATCTCTCCCCCGGCGCAAACGAGTGCGATCAAACAGGCCCTGCGCCGCTTTCTGGGTCGGTTGCCCGTAGCGAATGTGCCCGGAATGTCCCTCTCCAGTATTCCACTGTCGCTCTATGTTAATCTTTTGCCACGCCGAACCTGCGCCGAAGATTTCAAAGGGCTTCCTGCCGATGCGCCGCCAGACAGTTTCCCACCGGCCTATCTTAGCGCGCTGGAGACTCTCATCGATCAAACCATGCCGCGGTCTTTCACAAAAGATTTCAGAGCTTACGATACCCAGGCCGCAACCAGCCGGTATCGTTGCAAACGTCTTTTCGTCACTGCGCCGACCATCTTTGAAGATCGACAGACATTCGAAATTGCCCACGCCTTGATGGCGGGCGAACGGGTTGTCAGAACCCAGCACGGTTCCGAATACGGAATCGTCGATGTGTTTAACATCGGCTGGATGAACGAATATGTGAATGCCGCTTTTTTGTCTTGGGGCTGGTCGGGTCACAAAAATTTTCCGGGACGCTTCCTGCCCGTATCGTCCCCAATGCTGGCGGGATTGAGCGGAAGATACAAATGCCGGTCCAGACAAATCGTTCTCGTAAGTACGGCGGCGGTCCTGGTGCCATTCCGGATCGCTTCGGCGCAGAGACCGAGCACGATGAGCGGGTACCGCTCCGACAAGGCGCTTTTTATCAAGGGGCTTGATGCCAGCGTACAACACGACCTAGTCTACCGGCCCTACAAACGCGGTCACACCGACCTCCCGGACCAGGAATGGCTTGAACAGCATGTTGGCCCATTGGAAATACATACAGGCCCGTTAACGTCCTCGCTGTTGCGATCCCGCCTCACGGTTCTCGACCATCCCGGTACGACATTACATATCGCCATGGCCGCCAATGTCCCGACCGTGTGTTTTTGGCGACACGGTCTCTTTGCGCCCAGCGCCGAGGAAAAGCCGCTTTTTGACCTGCTGAAATCTGCAGGCATTCTCCATGAGGATCCCGAATCCGCAGCTGCACATATTAACGACATCGCCAATGATGTTTCTGTGTGGTGGCGTTCCGAAAAAACGCAAACGGCGCGCCGTACCTGGTCGGCGAAGCATGCCCACACCGATCGGATCTGGTGGTGGAGCTGGTTACGCGCTTTGGCCAAGATATAGCCGGTCATCGTCAATCCAAAACGTCCGAGAGTGCTTCAACGACGCGATCCACATCAGCGCTATCCATTGCCGGGAAAAGGGGAAGCGACAAACACCCTTCGTAATAACGCTCGGCGCCCGGCAAAGACTGAAGTCCATACCGTCGGCGATAGAACGGCTGCAGGTGTAATGGAATATAGTGAACCTGTGTCCCGACACCCCGATCGCGCAGCTGGTGCATCACCGTCGCACGGTCAAGTCCAGCCCGATTGAAATCAACCAAAATTGTATAGAGATGCCAGCAGGGTGCCATATCGGGCATCAGTTTGATTCGGTGCGCGGGAAGGTTTTCCCAGTCGATCTGCTGATCGTATTGCGCCGCCAGTGCACGGCGTTGCGCGACGAACCGATCGAGCTTCTTCAGCTGGCTATTTCCGAGCGCGCAATGAATATCGCTGACTCGATAGTTGAGACCGATTTCCGGCATTTCATAATACCACGGATTCACGCCACGATTCCCATCGAAGGCCTGCTCAGTCAGTTCGAATGCATCCGCGTCACGGACCATCCCATGGCTGCGCAATTGACGGAGCCTGTCCGCAATTTCCGGGTCGCGGGTCGTGACAGCCCCACCCTCTCCCATGGCGATCGTTTTGACCGGATGGAACGAAAAAGTCGCCATGTCCGAATGGGCACCATCGCCGACGCGATGATCCTGATAACTCGATCCCAGCGCATGGCAGGCATCCTCGATAACACGGCAACCGCGCTGAGCGGCGATCTCGGCGATAGCTTCCATGTCAACCATCTGTCCGCCGACATGGACCGGAAACACCGCTTGGACATCGGCACCGGTCTGTCCCGCCCGGGAAAGCGCCTCTTCGAAATCTGAAGGCCGCATCAGGCCATTTTCAGGATCGACATCGGCGAAAATCACCTCTGCGCCGGCGAGGATGGCCACATTGGCTGCTGCCAGAAAGGTAATTGATGGAACAATCGTGGTTGTCCCCGGCGCGACACCCGCAGCAAGAGCCGTCATATGCAGTGCCGCCGTGCCGCTCGAACAGGCGACCGCATGCGCGACATTGCAGGCCTCGGCAAAGCTCTCTTCGAATGTTGCAACCGCAGGGCCGGTCGTCAGGAAATCTCCACGCAATACTGCTGTAACCGCGGCGATATCATCATCGTCGATCGACTGTTTGCCGTAAGGAAGAACAGTGGATTTTTCCATCCGGGATTCGGCGCCTAACTGTTCTCGATGAGTTGACGCATGCCGGCGGCATCGAGCCATTCGGTGTTGTTGTCGCTTGCATATCGGAAGTCTTCTGTCACCCGGCGGCCTTCTTTAACAAGATGGCCATTGGCTTCCCACCAGTTAAAAGCGGGCTCGATAACATAGCTGTCTTTGAGCTCCACCGTGTAGCGGGCATCGTCTTCGGTAATCAGCGCTTCATGAAGTTTTTCCCCCGGGCGAATACCGATCGTTTCCTGCTCTAGATCGGGCGCGATACACGACGCGAGCGTACTCACGCTCATGCTCGGTATCTTGGGGACAAAGATTTCTCCGCCCGACATACGCGACAGGCTGGAGAGAACGAATTCGACACCCTGATCGAGGCTGATCCAGAAACGGGTCATCCGGGGATCCGTCACCGGGAGCTTCTTTACACCTTTTGCGACCAGCCGGTTATAAAGCTCGACCACGCTTCCCCGGCTGCCGATAACGTTCCCATAACGGACGACAGAAAAACGTGTCCCATCCTGTCCGCTCAGATTGTTTGCAGCGACAAAGATTTTGTCGGCGGCGAGCTTGGAGGCACCATATAGATTTGTTGGATTAACCGCCTTGTCAGTCGACAGCGCGAGGACGTTTTTAACGTCCGTCTGAAGTGCAGCATTGACGATATTTTCGGCGCCGATGACATTCGTACGGATGCATTCAAATGGATTGTATTCGGCCGCCGGCACTTGTTTCAATGCCGCGGCATGAACAACTGTATCTATTCCCCGGAATGCCATCGTTAGGCGCTGCAAGTCTCGTACATCGCCTAAAAAATATCTAATACAAGGGTGTTTCTCGGTCGGAAATTCAGAGGCCATATCGTGCTGTTTCAGTTCGTCCCGCGAGAAAACGATCAGACGCTCTGGATTATATTCTTCCAGAACGTTCTTGATAAACCGTTTTCCGAAAGAACCGGTGCCGCCTGTAACAAGTACGGACCGACCGTGGAATGCTGTTTTATCTCTATTTCCCATTTTATATCCGTTATATCTGGGCCTTATGCAGATTTATTATGCTGCCCAGGGCCTCGGCGATCAGTTAGCAGGCTCAGAATTTTCCACGCTACCGCACGACGGGTGCCATGCGACAGCCGCATAAATTGATTGAAACCACCAAATCAGCGCTTAGCCGAAGACTTCAATCGTATCCACGGGGACGGTGGTGCGTACCCTCCGCCCCATAAGCTCAAGCAGAACGATAACGCGTTCGTCATCGGTCCTACCCTCGAATAGGCCTATGCGATCGACCATCGCTCCAGCCGTTATCTGAACGGTGTCCCCGCTACTCAACTTCATGCGCTTGCCGGGGCTTACTTGGCCGGTCGCATTTTCCGCATCTCTAATTTCTTCTACGATACCGTCCGGTACCGGCGCGGGGCTTTCTTGATGACAAATCATATAGAGGACGCCAATAGTTGACATGATTTTGCGCCAGGGCTCTGCGTCGAGGTCTAGACTGACAAATAGATATCTTGGGAACAGCGGGCGTGGGCGCCAGCTTACTTTCCGGGCATGACTGATCCGACGAGAATAGAGAGGCAGGTAGACGGAAAAGCCCTGGCGTTCCAGATGGTGCCGTGCTTTCTGCTCCCCGTTTGCGTGGGTATGAACTACATACCAGCGTTTCATCGCCTAATCTTCTGCGAATTTCGGTTGTTCGCGTGAAATATTGAGCAGCGCTATCGTCAGAATACGGTCGGCGGGGACACTCTTGCTAAGCCGATCGAATATTTCCTGTGGCCTACTAGTGTCCGTCACTAAGACAGCTTTCACCTTATTCCCAAGATCGGACAGGTTAGCTGCGACCGGCAGTCCAACATATTCCGCCCGTCCAGAATCGTCGTCGGATAATGTCATGTCGTCGACAATGCCCACAATTTCGATATTATTTTCGCGGGCACACAGCGTCGCGATTTCCGTTACGTCGCTGCAACCGGCAAGTGCTACGCGCTCCCAGCCTTTTTCTGCGCACATAGCAAAAACATCAGAGCATTGCCGTCGTGCTTGCCGAAAGAAATTGAAAGAATTCAAAAGATAAGTGGATGTCAGCCTACTTTTTTCAGCGAATCCACTGGGTGTCAGATAGTAGGCGTAGCGATTGCGCGGCGCCTGATTAACTTTGATCAGGCCCTTGCGGACGCAGCGCTTGAGGTAGGCGTTTGCAAGGCCGAGGGCAATATCCAGATCGCGGGCAATCGAGCGTTGCGTGACAGCGCTATTTTCCCCCACCGCATTGAGCAATCCAAGGGTGATTTCGATTTCAGACCCATCGCCTGCGGGGCGACTTTGTCTCGTCTCAAGTTTTTCTGTGTTCTGTATCATGACTTTATCGGATTTGATATATCGTTCGTGTAATGAACGCAACGAAATATTGTTTATTTTGAATGTATACCGTGTCGATGTGGTGCAGAACCGACCTCACAGGGCGGTATGTTCACACTATGAATCCTACTTCAATTCATGGTAATTCAGTGTACTAGATCTTTTTTCTTGGGTAGATGACGAATTGATTAAACAGCCCGATACAATCTGGATAATCGGCCCTCCCTGCGTTGGAAAGACCACCCTTGCCCGACTTGTGGTCACCCATTGTAGAAAAAGGAAACTTCCTGCTATGCTTTTGGATGGAGATGAAATTCGCAAGATCCATGATACCAGCCTCGGATATGATCCTGCGTCCCGACGAAAGCAAACCTTGCGTGTTCAGAAGTTGACGCGATGGGTGCTTAACCAAGATGTTCTGCCGATTATTGCGATCATCCACCCGTTTCAGGATGATCGAGTCGCATGCCGTGAGATGTTTTCTGGGTATTTCGAAGTTTCTTTGTCATGTGGAATAAAAGAGCGTATTCGTCGGGACACCAAAAAGCTTTATCTACCCGCGCTACGCCGCGAAAAAAGCCATGTGGTAGGAGTGGACATACCCTTTGAAGATCCCGTCACTGCAGATCTCGAACTCGATACTGGTGAATCTAACCCGCAAGAACTTCTTCAGGCGGTGCTGGCGAAGACCGGGTTATAGATGCTAACCGTTACTGGATGCAGCTTTCGTCGATGTTAATATATTAGCAGGCGCCGGGCCCTCTGCGAAATAATCGTTGGGTCGGGCAGAGATTTCCTCAGACTAACGATGATGCCCCAAGAGCGTTGATTGCATGACATTTTTATTCATTTATGGGGGTCCAAGTCGACGTGTCGTGACGACCGCGTCTTAATGCGCCGGGGACATCAAAAGTGTTACTCATCTCGTAATGATCAAGATACGTAGTTCCCTCGCCGTTCCCCATTTTAATGAGGGATCCGTTTCCAAAAAACCCACAGCGAACATACGCGTTAACCCAAAGCGTATCGCGGTCGGCAAGAGATTGTTCAGCAACCGCACCATCGGGCATTTCCCAGCGAAAAATCGGATTTCCTCCGGTCACCATATAGTGTGTGACGCTATGATCCATCAGATCCAAATCGCCTTTAGTTTCTGGTTTATCAACCTTAAAAAACAGGCCCATTAAATCTGGGTGCTGGGGTGAGACTGACATTGACGCTACTGTGTAGGATTTAAAACGGCGTATAGAAGCCCTTGAATCTTGGACGGTACACCAGGATCTACCAATCCTGTCTACATTTTTGACATTTGGCATAAGAAGGCGGTAATCGCACCCGAGGAGAAGAGCGATTTTTTTTAGACCGTCTGTCGACAGCGCTGTAGAGTCGCCGCCTAAAAATGAAGGAATAGAATTGTCTCCCACGCCAACCCGTTTACCGAGGGTTTCAGCATCGTATCCATGTCGTTCCATAAGCGTTCTAAGCGCGAAGCCCCCAAAAGCATCCTCGTTGATAGTGGAGAGCATGTTTTCGTATGATTTATCAGACCAAGCATTTGATACGTTCACGAACGATTCCAGATTGGACTTGATAGTATAGGATAGAATTTGGGTGGGTTCGTTACTATGGCGAGCGTATGTGTGTGGGCAGTAAGGAGGTTCGAGGTAGGAGTCACCTAGTATCCAGTCTGAATCTTCTTCCTTATTGGCATAGAACGGGTGGTAAGTATCTTCGGTCGGTTTCTCGGACCATAACCCTTGGATATGCCCAGGCCCTAAATTGATGGTTATTGCTGGTTCTAAGTGGCCGTTGTTTTGGGTCGGTATCTGGTCAGGCGGACATAGAATGTCGATCAAAACTGGTGCGATAAAGCCTTGGGGCGCTGGCAGGCTATAGTAGTTGTAGAAATGAATGCCCCCACGTTGGATCTCTCGGCAGGTTGCTAAAACTTCTTCTTTCGACATATAGATGACATCTGGAGCCGCTTGGTTTTCGAAAACAAGATCTCCGATCCCAATGTTTAACACATCAGCAATTCTCGAGGTCTCATCCGCAGATATTCGTTTGTTGGCTTGGCCAACGGCAAGGTCAGAAATAACCGTAAAATCAACATCGCTGCGCTTTGCGACCATCTTGGGGGTCATTTTGCGTGCGTTCATCCAATGCATCAGCCGATAGGCGTCGATTTCAACTTCGCTCGTCATGTTTTGACTTTCAAATTTTGTGTTTGTTAGTGATCAAAGCTAAATCCTAGTTTTTGAGCTACCTTCTCAGATCAGTCGGGTGCGTATGCGTTGAGTTATAACTTCGAGGAGCACAACTGTAATGAAGATAACCAGAAGAATTGTTGCTACGTGATCATAGTCGAATAGATCCCACCGGCCCTTTAATTCGGTACCTATGCCCCCTGCCCCTACAACGCCGAGAACAGTCGCCGTTCGAATGTTCCTCTCTAGGATATACTGTATGTAGGCGTAATACTGCGGGAGTACTTGGGGGATAACGGCGTAGCGCAGGACTTTGATAAGGTTCGCGCCTGTCCCTCTGAGAGCGACCTGTGGCCCCGGGTCTGCATTCTCAATCTCGTCCGCGAAAAATTTTCCAAGGAAGCCACTCGTGTGCAATGCTAGTGCTATAATTCCGGCGACTGGGCCAAAGCCGTACATCAGCACGAAAAACAAGGCGAGTATTAGTTCAGGCATGGCGCGGTTAAAGCTGCAAATAGCTCTTGCGATTTGATATCCAGCTCTATGAGGTGAGTAGTTTTTGGCGCCGAAAAACGCCAATGGCATCGAGAGCAAAATAGAAAACACGGTCCCCCAAATCGCAATCTCAATGGTCTCCCACATCTTTATGAGTACCTTCACCAAGTAACCGGCAGGTTTTACTAAAAATTCTGATTGCGTCTCAGTATATTTTTCTTCAATCGCGCTGTATTCGCGTTCCACTCTGGTTTCGACATAAGAAAACAAGGGAAGGGCATCTCGGTTAAAGTTCTCAATACGATTTGTCTCTTGGATCGTTGAGATTTGGAGTGGAAAAGCCTTGTCGATAAAGTTGCCCCCTCCGTTCAAAACCTTTGACTCGTTGAATCCAAATAGCCCGGTTATCGCTCGGCTAGTTTCAGAGGCAGCTCGATCTAGTTCTACATTCTTTGCTGAAAATGCAGCTAAAACTGCCACAACGAAGAGAATTCCGACCGTAAGGGGGGTGATCGTACGATGAAGAGCCCATGTTTCGGAGGGGCGATAGTCTTCATCGGCGCGGCCAGTCATGACGCAGGTCTCAACCCGTCAAACTGTGTCAGTTGTATAGATTTTCTGTTTTCGTCTGGCCCTACAATATTGTCATTTGTATGGTTTTTTGAGTTATCTGGGCTCTTAAACGAATCTTTATTTTTACCTCTATAAATTTTTTGAAGGTGTTCAGATGTTAAATCGACTGGCGGGCCGTCGAAAACCACTTTGCCTTGGTTTAACCCAATAATCCGATCTGCGAACTCTTGGGCGAATTCGACCTGGTGCAGACTGCATAGTACGGTCGTTTTTCGTTGCCGGGAGGCATTACGTAAAAGTCCCAAAACGTGACGACTTACCGTGGGATCTATACTGGCAACTGGCTCGTCAGCGACCACCACATCGGGTTCGTTAATGAATGCGCGCGCAATGGCAACTCGCTGTTGCTGCCCGCCCGACAGCTCAGACGCTCGCCTGTAAATCTGTTGTTCTTCAAGTTCAACTTCCGCAATTAGTCGGCAGGCGGTCCGTTGTTGGGCAATCGAAAAAAGTTTTAAAAGCACCTTCCAGGTAGGCGTGGTTGGCAAAAGCCCGGCGAGAACATTGTGTAAGACACTAAGACGCTGCACCAGATGCAAATGCTGGTGAATCATTCCAATGCGACTACGGACCTCTTTAAAAGATTCTAGATCAATCGGGGTTCCATCTAGTGTAATTTTCCCTTCAGACGGCATCACTAAGCCATTGACCGTGCTTAAAATCGTCGATTTTCCTGCTCCCGATGGCCCGAGAAAAACGCAAAACTGACCCTTTGGTACAATTAAAGACACATTGTTAAGCGCCTTAGTGCCGTCCGGGAATATATGTGTGACCGTTTCAAATTCGAGCAAGGCTGCCCCCTAAAAGTGTCGAACGAGACGTCACCCGCCGACTGCAAAATGCGGGTAACATATGTGCGTGTTGTCAGCGTTCACCGGCTTTGTCGATTATCTCGCCTTTTAGGCGTTTTGTGAGCGCGCGCAGCTTATCAAGGGCTCCGAGCATTTTGCTGAGCGGATACTCAGTGTCGTAGCGATCAACCTTTTTGCCGCCATATCCCCTTACAAATTGTGGATCGACTTTTTTATGTATTTCACTGAAGGCGAGCCTGATTTTAGCTTTGAGTTTCGGGTTTAGCTTTTTATTTATAGCAAGGGGAGGGTTAGGTATCGGTTCACTCTTAGAGAGAACTCTGTATTTGGCTGGATCGATAATACCTTTTTGCACGGCCTTTTCCCATACGTTAAAGGAAGCAGCGGCCGCCGAAACTCGGCCCTCTTTGAGCGCTGCAATAGAATTCGTATGGCTGCCCGCAATTACTATCTTTTTTAGGTCGCGTACTGGATCAATACCTGCCGCTAATACCATCGCAAATGGGAAATTGAAGGAGGAAGTTGAGTTTGGGTCTCCAACCGCGAGGCTGTGGCCTTTCAAGTCCTTCAACGTTTTTATGTCCAAGTCTTTTGAGCTGTAAATGCCGGAATAGTAGACGCTTTTTCCTTTTTTTACGTCGACCGCGAGTAGCTCAGCACCGCACATTTGGCGGGCTTGTGCGAAGGTAACGGCGCCGTAGTGAGCTATATCGGCTTGGTCGTTGCATAGGCCTTGCACGGCTGCTGCATATGATGTCCCAAGCCTAAGCTTAAAGTGGATGCCGTACTCCCTTGTGATCGCGTTGAAGATTGGTCGGTAATCACTTAGTGAGTCTCGTGACCCGATTTCAGTGGGCACCATGATCATGCGAACCGGTTTATTTTCGGTACCGTCGGGCATCTCCACCGCAAGCGAAGTGGTGGTAATCAAGACGGTAGGCAAGATAATTGCTATGCGTTTGCCGAATCTCATGTGATCCTCTTAAATATGAAATTTTTTGAAGGGTTGTGCCGCCAAAGCGGTTATGCACACGCCAGAAAATATTGACTTGAGCGTCAGCTGCACGCCTTCGCCTATGCGAATACCGATCCCAAAGCTTGAGGCTAGGATGGCGGAGGGGGGCGTAGTTTCCCTCTGGAAGCGCTACCTTTAACTTGGTCTACGCGTCTTCCTATTGTCAAAAACCTATAACTTTATTCGTTTGTAAAATGCAAGAAATTTTTTCTCTCAGTATTAACTATTTGACGTCGTTTAATTCTTAGCCACCGTGCCATTTGAATGCGCAACTTTTTCGTTGCCCGCCTCGTATAACACGTCTTTGTCCCCCGCGATTTCGACTAGACGGGCGAACGGTTGGCATGTTGCGATTAGGGTCTGGAAATTGCCTTCCCCGAGAATTTTGCCCCCGTCGATAAAAAATAGTTTGTCGCACCTGCGCACTGTGCTGAGCCGGTGGGCAATGATGAAGACTGTTTTGCGGCCAGCGAGTTCCTCAATCGCTTTTTCTATGTCTCTTTCTGTGCTGTTGTCCAAAGCGGATGTGGCCTCGTCCAACACCAGTACTTCCGGATCGTTATAAAGGGCTCTCGCTATACCAATACGCTGGCGCTGCCCGCCAGACAATCGAATGCCCCGTTCACCAATTTCCGAGTCGAGCCCGTTACTAAGGGACGAAAGAACGTCTTCAAGTTGAGCAAGACAAATCACCTCGGCGAGGCGTTTGTCGTCTATCTCGTTATCTGGTATTCCTATTGCAATGTTACGCCGCAACGTATCATCCATCAAATATATGCTCTGGGGTACATAGCCGATCCGTCCCCGCCAAAAGTTCGGACTTGCTTCGACGATTTCTCCGTCTATGAGGATGCGCCCCTCTGTTGGCGGCAGCAGTCCGAGCACAATGTCGATTATAGTGCTTTTTCCGGCGCCGGTTCGACCTACAAAGGCAACAGCTTCTCCCTTGTTTACCGTGATATCGATATCTCGAAGTGTCCAGTCCTTCGCATTAGGATAACGATAAGAAACATTCTGGATGGTAATATTCTGGCTCAGCACTATCTGTTCAGAATCCTGGTCTCGTATAGCCTGAACTTCACTTTCGTAATCCTGGTGTCGCGCTGCTTTTTCAAGGTCTGGATATATTGACTCTAGTAAAGGCGCTGTCTGGCGTAGAGAAGAAAAATAGTGGGTAATGCGATTTGCTGACGGTAATACGCGAAATGCGGCGGCGACGAATACTGCTAAGAGTGGCAAAGCCGCCTCTGCAGATCCTTGGCGATCTATGATGTGCGCCGTGACCAAGACAATGGCGCCGACGATAGCTATCTCGCCGTATATTCGCGGCAACTGCGCGATAACGCTTAAGCCTGAATTGATTTTTGCAAGGTCATTCGCGACTAATCGAATCCTACTCACAAAATAATCGCCACGGCGTAACACCATACTTTCCTTAACCGCGCCAAGGAAAAAGTGCCCGAAACGGCTCTGAAGCCGACTAAACGATAACGCTTTCCCGCTTAATTCATAAACCTTTCTTCGGATTGCCAGATAATAAAGGGTGAGAGCTGCAACAACGAACCCGCCCGCAATCAAGGCTGAACCCAGATCCATGACGATCAGTGCGGCTAGCGCTCCAGATGCGAGGAGGATCTCCATCAATATTCCTATCCCCGACTGTAAAATACTACCGACCACGGACGGCGCCGTTTGAGAGATATCGTGCACGGCGTGTGCACTGTTCACAGAGAGATGCTCCTCGTAACGGCGTCGGGCATATCCCTCGACAAGGCGCACTGTAAAAAAAGCGCGCAAATCAGAGATGAACCTTGCCTGAAGATAAATTGCGAAAATAATAAAAATATTTTTGATTACGAAGACGGTGATTAGCACGCCTGCGATAAGGCCGAATGGCGTTGTGCCGATGGATAACAGATCAAGACCTAGTCCTGAAATGAAATCGATGACCGCGTTGCTTTCGCCCTCCCGGTTGAGCAAAACGTGCATTAGCGGGAGGAAAAGGCCAATGTTGAGCATTTCAAGAAACGCGCTGACAATCATCAGCAAAAATACGCCAAACAATTGGACGCGACGCCTAGTGTTAAGTAGCCGAATGATGCGGAGAATACTCTCCAGATTGGTGGACTGAGGTGTGCTGGCGATTTCTAGGATGCCTTTAAAAGATTGTTTCGGGAGTTTATTTTTCCAGCGCGACGTCGAAGCCTAGCTTTCAACGAAAATCGACCCAGCACTGTGTCGGGCTATAATCATATCACGCACTTCGGGGCGGAGTATTTCATTGAGTGCGCTGTAATCCTCAGCGGCTAGAAACCGGCGGACATCTCTGCCGTTTAGTTTCTTCAGATCGTCTGGGTGCTGGCACTCGCCTTCAGTTACGATATCGTTGCAGTGGGGGCAGTATTGGGGCTCTGGCAACGCCATGATCAGAATATCGAGCGTCGAACCCGCGGCGAAAATTTCCTGCGATTCATATCTGCTGTAATAATTGCCAACGCCGGCGTGGTCGCGCCCAACGATGAAGTGAGTGAACCCCATATTTTGCAGAACCGTCGCCTGTAGGAAGGCTTCTTTCGGGCCCGCGTAGATAGGCGGCAAACGCATATTATTCAGTAGAGTTTTGCCAGGTGGGTAGATTTCCTCTGTCAGCATCTGGTACGTATCTAGCACTACATCAGACATGAAATTTCCTGCCACGGCGGCGCCAGTAATAACGTGAATACCCAGGAACCCGGCTCTGTCCAGCGCCACCCGGTGCTGATATTCGTGCCCCCGGTGGCTGATATTTCGTGTTGAAAATGCGGCGAATTCTCCGGCACCGGAACTTTCCAGCTGAGCCCTGATACGGGCCGGTGCGTTTTCAAAGCGTTCGGCGGTTATTTTTGATCCGCACAGCTTTACCGGACCGCCAATACATAGTCGACTTTGTTCCCGTATCCGCGCAACGCCGGGATGCCTCCGATCGCAGGTCCCCATTACGGTGTCGCAGTAGGCGTCGGGATCAACGTCGAAAAGGCTTTCAACGGTCATCGTTGCAACCACGTGGCCGCCGGCATTGCAGAGAGCTACGTCAGCGCCTTCCCTGAACTCGGTGCAGTTCTTTTCCTCGACGTGAAAGAGAACGGGTACCTTCCAGTCTAGGCCGTTAGACAACTTTCCATGGGCTAACACCGACTGGAAATCGACCTGTGTCATAAATCCAGTCAGCGGGCTGTAGCATCCAGTCCCGATATTTCTCAGATGAATGGTCTGGGTGGCTGTAAGAATTAGCCTTTTCGTAGCCGATAGCGCGCGGTCGGTAATTTCGGATTGATCGGTTGTAAGATCGACCAGCTCGCCGCCATAGGGGGATGCCGGCCATACGGCACTGCCGGCCGAGACTGCGGGATCAGACAGCTTCGGCATCGATGTTGAAGGCCTTAGCTGCCATCTGGTGAAAAATTTCTTGATCGGTGGTTCCGAGATCGCGATACCGTTCCAGTACCCGGTCTTCTAGAGAGGTGATTCCCGATCCGTGTTGGCCGCGCAATTTGGGGTTGAACAAAACCTTGATTGGCAGAAAAGATTCGTCCGACGCGTGGATTCCGGCGCCTATCAGGGGCAGTTTCCAGAAAAGCTTTTCCATTTCATGGATAGTTTCTTCGTCCGCATTCTCCGGATGGGCGCCGTTGTTGTCCAGATATGCGCTCAGATACCGGTGTGTTTCGTGCATCTGTTCGGTCCAGTCGGCATCGGGCCCTGAACGTTTGTCCATTTCGCTCAATAGGTATTCAACGTTCTCTGTGCTCATTGACAGCCACCGCCGATCGATTCCCAACGCATATTCACAGACGTTCGTTTCAAGAAACGGGAACCGCGCTTCTATCGGACCGCGGTTCATAAAGATGATCGATGCCCGCCGCATCATATTTTCGTATATCGAGTTGATGAAGGCGAGGCGGCTTTTCAGCGTCACTTGAGCTTTGTGTGATGCTTTGAGTTCTTTCCAGGCGTCATATGCCCCCAGAAGTTCATCCACCCCGTGGCCGCCGATTGTAACCTTGAAGCCGTCGGCATGCATGACCGGCCCGAGATAATAATAGATCGGCAAAGGGTAGACGCTGAGCGCTTTGATCTTGCGCATCTCGAATGTGTGGATGATGTCCGGCAGGTCTTCGACAAGCTGATCGCCGGACGTCCGAATCTCTTTAAGCGTAAGGCCGATATCCTCGAAACCTTCCGCGGCGTTCTTGGCACGTCGGATGTCTTCTGATTCGTAATCAGAAATCGCATACACATAAGAGGTCGGCTGGAAATCTACCCGGTCGAAATCAATACTGGAAAGCACGTAGTAGGACGTCATTACGCTGTCGATTCCGCCCGACAGCATGGTGCAGATGGGCACGTCGCCCATGGTCCGATTGGCCGCCGACCGTTTCAGGCGCAGGTGAAATTCGCGGCTGACTTCCGACAGGGGGTGTTCCGTTTTGACGGGCTGCGGCGAGAAGACCGGCCGGATAGAAAGTTCGAACGATTCCAGGTCTAGAATGGCCATCGTTCCCGGGACGAGTTCGACAGGATCGGCCAGAGAAATCCGGTCGATCGCCGCGAACCCTTTTAGTTCGCTCGAAAACAGGAATACGCGTGAGTCCTTGTCGTAGAAGTAGAATAGCGGGATACGGCCGGGCCAGTCTCGGGTGATTAGCAGCGTGTTTTTCGACTGGTCGTGTACAGCCAAGGAAAACAGGGAATCGAATTTCCGCGGACCGTCGCAAAATGCATCGCCGTATGCTTCGTACATGCGGAGAAACACTTCTGTATCGCCTTCGGTCGAAAAGGTTATGCCCGCAGCCTGAAGCTCGTCGCGTAAGTCTGCAAAGTTATATAGCTCGCCATTGAAGACGAGATGGATTTGACCGTCTTCTGATTCATACGGCTGGTCCGATTCGCCCGGTGCGACGTCGGGTTTACGGGACTGTTTTACGAGATGCCGCCGGGCGCCGAGGACGACATCACGGTATTCACGGGTGGTGATGCCGTCGTTTCCGCGGCGGATAAGTTCCAGGCTTTTCCGCACTTCCTGCTGCGTCGCGCCGACACCGCCAAATATTCCGCACATTGGATCGCTTCCCTTATTCGTTGAATTCTGATCAGGCTTTTGCCTGCAACGTCTCTGTCGCTGATGCCGATGATAAAGCCGGCTGAATTGCCCGATAGATGGTGTCCGCCAGGTCTTCAGGTGCTGTTTTCGCGCTGTCTAGAACTAGATCGGCGTTTACCGGCTCTTCGAATTCGATATTCAGTCCGACGACGTTCTCTGCCTGTCCGTCGTCATTCGGATAAACGTTTTTTGTGTCTCTGGAGCGACAAACATCGACGTCGCATCTCAGGTGAGCTTCGAAATATCCGGGGAGCGTATCGCGGCACTTTGCGCGGTTTTCTTCGAAGGGGTGAATAATCGCGGCGACGGGAATAATCCCCTGCTCCGACGTTAGTTGGGCGAGTTTGAGAACCCGGTCGGTTTGAATGCGCCGAGAATCTGGATCAAAGCCGAGGCTGTTGCCGTAAACTCTTCTGACGTGGTCGCCGTCCAGCAGGATTGATGGATAACCGTCAGCGCGGAGCCGTTTGATCAAAAGATTGGCAAGCGTCGACTTTCCCGCCGATGACAGCCCGATGATGAAGATGCTCGGGGCAGGTATGGGCAGGGTTTTCATGATCTGCCTCCTGGTGCGGACGCTGACGGCGTATCAGATTGCATTGTTGTTTCCGGCTCTATCAGATGACGGTGAAGCAAAGCGAAGCGAGGGGAAATCCCACCGCCGTTAAGATGAGTATACCCCATGGTATATAGCCGGTTAAACGCGTCCTGAAGACGCAGGCCTTCAGAATCGAGAGGGCGTCCTTCGGACATGTCGAACATGTCCATACATATTGCCAGCACGTCTTCCGGGCTATTTTCGATCCATGTGTAACCAAGCTTCTCGTATGTCTCAGGAGTGAAAAGCATTCGTAACCGCTCAGGTTCATCACCATAGCATTCAAGAAGTCCCATCGCTGCGATTTCCGGGAAGGTCATGATATGGCCATCGCTGTTGCGTCGGAGTAGTTTCGGGTTGTCCATATTTCGCCAGCCCGCCTTGCCGACCCATGGCATCGGACAGAGGTTTGCGGCCGCCCAGGGAACATTGAATATCCGCGCAACAGTGATGAGCCCCGAATTGTTTCCTAGAAAAAACCGGCAGCGGGCGCTGAGATAAATGTCCATAAAAGGGTCACGGTGTAGCTTGGCGTAGTCGATGATCCGGGGACCACAGTCCGGCAGTGCGTTTGCGACGTGCGACCCGACTCGGATTGCAACGCCGCCCTGTTTAGCTATCCACTGCATGGCAGGGATGTAGTTTTCGATCGAACAGTCAAGATAACTGGATTGATTTTCTGCTTTTCCAAAGCCTTTCCGGTAAGCGATATAGGATGGGTCGCGGGCGTGCACGCATACGAACCAGTCATCCGGCGAAACCCCCATGGCCAGAAGACCGGCGCGCCCTCGCTCGTCTTCGGCGCGGGTAAATTGAATGACCGGCGGTTCGTTAAGATACGCTTCGTGCTCGATAACCGGAATATTCGGGAGCGGGCAGTAAAATCGTGTCCGGGAAATAAAGGGGCGGCAGGCTATGAAAAAACGACGGGCGGACTTGTTCTCGACAATCGGCAAGTATCTTTTCCATATCTCCAAAAGAGGCCGGTTGGCGGGATTCCACGCGAAAAAAATAGTCTTTCCAGCGGGTTTCTCGGCAGACTGGCGGGCAAGCCGGACATATAACTCGGTATTGGACGCCAGATGGCCGATCCGATCTTCAAGAAGTTCCCCGATCCGGATCGGGTATATAGCTTCAAATACCCACAAAACAGGGATTCCGATAACGACAAAGACGAGTCGGCAACCCAGGTTCAATAAGCTCGAGAGGGGACTTCTCATATCAGTGCTCGCTGCACATCCATCGGCGTGACGCGGTGGAATAAGATGCGGACGGTATTCACGCACCAATCCCTTGCAATGGCGACGAGAAAATGTCTCTTCCGATCTTCCGTTGACGGGGCATAGCCTGAACTGGCGTACGGGTTGGCATTGGATGAGTACATAGACTGAAAGAGATTTCTGCTCTGCGGAATGGCTTTTGCAACGCAGACAAACGTTATCGCGGAGCGGTCGTTGGCCTGCGCTAGACCTTTAGTGTCGCGCCGATGGATGGGTGGCGAGTACGCCTACTCCGTAGGGAGGGTAGTTGCTGTAACGACCCCGTTTCGCTACTTCAAAGTTGAACCGTTCCATTTGTGTGTCGGGGGGCGCGACAAAAAGCACCCGACGGATTCCACTCCCAGGAAACGCACTAAGCAACTCTGCATCGATACTCGAGAGGACGTCCGGCGACGGCGGTGAAATCTTAGAATCTAGTAAAATCATGGCGTTAAGCCCCAAAGACTATCATATTAACTCGCGGTGATCACGTAGGAATAACGCTCCGACCCTGCCTGGGAATCCAGAGCCGTCAAAATGGCGGGCGGGAGATATTTCAATGAAACGGCTCTGCAACATGTCGTCGTCAGATTCAGGTTGCCATTCACCATCGAGCCGTTCGTTCATTTCACGGACCAGGGCGAGGATTTCGTCCGGCGT
>CETH01013354.1_pt1 | contig 19189 bp, 17 predicted proteins | sample 361461 | NCBI WGS metagenome assembly CETH01 (sample SAMEA2622695, study PRJEB7988) | marine metagenome | isolation source: saline water (ENVO:00002010), including
AAAAATTGAAAATGATATTCAACTTATAGTAACGATAAGAATTAAGAAAAATAAAGAATTTATTATAAATGGTGAAAATCTTACTAAAACGATTAAAATTCCATATATAGATATGATTCTTGGAACAGAAATCATGATTGAGTCATTTAAGGGGTCATTTATGTTGACTATACCGAAACTTACGCAAAATGATCAAATTTTCAGAATACCTAATAAAGGTTTGCCTGTTTATAAAGAAAATAAACACGGAAATTTATTAATTAAAGTAACAGCAGAATTACCCAATGAAATTCATGACGGTGAACAAGAGATATATGAAAAATTAAAGTCAAAATAATGAGAGATTTATAAAAATGAATATGGAATTTAATCAGCCAGTTTTTGCAATTGGAATAGTTGCTCATATGGTTGGAGTACATCAACAAACACTTAGGAACTATGAGAGATGGGAACTTGTTGTACCTCATAGATCTGATGGAGGTACTAGACTATACTCCAGTAGAGATGTAGAAATTATTAGGCAAATCTTGAAATGGAAAGAAGAATTAGGTCTTAATTTGGCTGGAATTGAGGTAATGACAAAATTATTAAAAAAAATAAATCTTTTAGAAGAAAAACTTGATAATTTAACACTTGAAATTATAAGGCTAAGAGATGGAAATTATAAATTCCCAATAGAAGAAATATAAGGAGAATATAAATGGTTATGCCAACTGAAAATCAATGTACAGAACAAGCATTTAGAGCTTTACAAGACTCTCAGCAACTTCTTATACCCATGAAACATAATCAATGGGATGTTGAGCACTTATTTTGTGGATTATTAGAGGTCCAAAACTCACTTTCAGCAAAAATACTTGAGAATATGGGAGTTAATGTTAGTTCATTGATATCAGAGGTTAGAGATAAACTTGAAAAAGCTCCTAAAATTGGATCGCAAGGACAATTTTATATTACCCCTAGAATGCAAAATATTTTTAGTATATCTAAGCAAGAAGCTAGGCGACTTAAGGATGAACTTATCGGAGCTGATCATTTATTAATTGCTATAGTAAAACAATCTGATGGTGATACAGGAGAAATTTTATCAAAATATAATATAACAGAAGAAAATGTATATAAATCCTTACTCGAAGAAAGGGGGTCGGCGAGAGTTGTAGATCCAAGAGCTGAAAGTAAATATAAGGCTCTATCTAAATATAGTGTAGATCTTACTAATCTTGCTAGAGAATCAAAATTAGACCCAGTTATTGGGAGAGATTTAGAAATAAGAAGAGTTATGCAGACTCTTACAAGAAGGACAAAAAACAATCCTGTTCTTATTGGTGACGCTGGAGTGGGGAAAACCGCTATTGCTGAAGGTTTAGCACAAAGAATTGTTTCTGGAGATGTTCCTGAAAGCTTGATTGGCAGAAGAGTAATTGCTCTTGAAATGGGATCATTAGTTGCGGGGGCAAAATTTAGGGGGGAATTTGAAGAAAGACTAAAAGCTGTGATGGACGAAATACGTCAAGCTTCAGGAGAAATAGTACTATTTATAGATGAGATTCATACTGTAGTTGGAGCTGGTGCCGGAGAAGGAGGATTAGATGCTTCTAACATGATGAAACCAGCACTAGCGAGAGGAGAATTGCAAACTATCGGTGCAACTACACCAAACGAATACAGAAGATATATAGAATCTGATCCTGCCTTAGAGAGGAGGTTTTCTCCAGTATGGGTTGAAGAACCTGAAAACGATGTTGCATTAGAGATGCTTGAAACATTAAGGCCAAGGTATGAAAAACATCATGGTTTCACTATTGAGTATTCTGCATTGAAAGCTTCAGTTGACTTAGCATCGAGGTATATTTCTGATAGATTGTTACCTGACAAAGCAGTTGACCTGATTGATGAAGCAGCTGCCAAAAAAAGAATCCAAAATGAGTCACTACCAAGCGAATTGAAAAACTTGCAGCATCGTTTACAAAAAATTGATGAAGACCAACAGGCTGCATCAAACAGGGGGGATCATGAGAAAGCAGCAAATCTAAAAGTAGAAAAAATCAATCTAGATAAGGACTATAATATACAAAAAAAAGATTGGGAAAAATCTCATGAAATAAGTAATACAGTAACCGATGAAGATATCGCATCTTTGATATCTGAAAGAACAGGTATCCCAGTTACAAGGTTGGTTGAAGACGAATCTAAAAGATTGCTAAATCTAGAAAAGAGATTACACAAACGTGTGATTGGTCAAGAGCACGCAGTAGAAATTTTATCAGATGCAGTGAGAAGGGCAAGAGCAGGCCTAAAGGATCCAAAAAGGCCAATAGGAAGCTTTGTCTTTTTAGGCCCAACTGGAGTTGGCAAAACAGAATTAGCTAGGGCATTAGCTGAATGTATGTTTGATGATGAAGATAATATGATTAGAATTGATATGTCAGAATTCCAAGAAAGACATACAGTTTCAAAATTAATTGGAGCACCTCCGGGTTATGTGGGCTATGATGATGCTGGTCACCTTACGGAGGCTATTAGAAGAAGGCCGTTTTCTGTTGTACTATTTGATGAAATTGAAAAAGCACATCCCGAGATATTTAATACACTTTTACAGGTATTAGATGATGGTAGGCTTACCGATAGTCATGGAAGGACAGTTGATTTTAGAAATGCAATTATTATCATGACTAGTAACTTAGGGTCTGAAGGGGTAACAAGAGAGTCATTTGGATTTCAAAAAAAGTCAAGAGCAGATAATGAGAATGCTCAGGTAAGGTCTAATGTTGAAGAAACATTAAAAAAAGCATTTAAACCAGAATTTATAAATAGAATTGACGAGTTTGTTATTTTCGACTCTTTAGATGAAAATGATATTAAACAAATTGTCGATAAGTTTATTGGTGAATTTACAGATAGACTTATTGGTATGAATCTAAGTATCAAATTATCTGAATCAGCAAAAACTCTCTTGGCAAAAATAGGTTTTGATCGAATGTACGGTGCTCGACCTCTGAAAAGGACTATTCAAAAATTAATTGAAAATCCTTTATCTAAAGAAATAATTTCAGTAAATATTCAAGAAAATATTGAAATAATTGTTAGTGAAAATAATGGAGAACTAAAATTCGATTATAAAACATGGAAAAAAACAGATAAAAAAACTATTAAAAAATAAACAAAAGTATAAATATAAAAAATAATTTGCTAGATAAAAAATTATATAAAATACCCAAAATATATATGTATTTAATCTTGTCTATATTAATTGCTAGCTTAATATGGGTTTTGATGAGACTAAGTAACTCGATACCCTATGAGACTTTAGGTTATTTAGGTATTTATATTTCGGGTTTAATTTCAGCCAGTTCTATACTTATACCAGTACCAGGTATTGGAGCTGTTTGTTTGGGCTCACTATCTAGTTTAGGACTTAATCCATTTATAATAGGTTTTGTAGCAGGTTTTGCTGAATCAATCGGAGAACTTACTGGCTATTTTACAGGCAGAAGTTTTAGTGGCAGTTTTAGAGAAAATAAATTTAAGTCTTATCTATATAAAAAAATGAAAAAAAATGGTTCGATTATTATTTTTTTTGCTAGCATATTCCCCAATCCTTTTTTTGATATTATAGGAATTATAGCTGGAAACATAAAATACCCTATTAGAAAGTTTATTATGATTTTATTTTTTTCAAAGTCAATTAAGTCTATAATAATATCCTACTCGTGCTACTCAGGTTTAGAAATAGTTATTGGATGGTTCAGATGAAACAAACGATTTTAGATGTTGTAATACTTTCTGCAGGAAAAAGTTCAAGAATGGATGGGATAGATAAACAGTTAGTTGAAATAGATGGTAAAAAAGTAATTAATTATAGTATTGAATTATTTAGCCAATTTAAAGAAACAAGATCAATAACAATAATGGTTTCTGAAAAAAACGTTATTGAAGTAAAAAAAATTGTAAAAAGTTTAGTTTCAGATAAAGAAATATATATTTTAATTGGCGGCACACTTAGGCAAGATACAGTAAAGATCGCATTAAGAAATCTTAGTTCTATCTATAACAGCAAAGATATAGTTGCAATTCATGATGGAGCACGCCCATTAGTTAATAAAACGATAGTTGTAAATGGTTTAAAATCAGCTCAAGTATCTGGTGCTGCAATTCCAATAATACCATTATCAGATACTATTAAAAAAGTATCGAATAATTTAATTATAAAAACATACGATAGATCAAAACTCGCAGCAGTACAAACACCTCAATTTTTCAAGTTTGATGTCTTAAGCACGTCTTATGAACTTTTAAATAATGTAATTACGGATGATGCATCTGCAGTTGAAAGTTCAGGAGGATTAGTCTCATCTTTTCCGGGCTCTTTAGACAATATAAAAATAACTAATCCCATAGATTTAAAGATAGCAAATTCTATATTAAATAAAAAACAAAAATTTAATAATATAAATTCTAATCTAAGTAGATATGGCACAGGCTTTGATTGTCATAAATTAGTAGATGGAGGACCATTAGTTTTAGGAGGATTAAAAATTCCTTTTGAAAAAGAGTTAGCTGGCCACTCAGATGGAGATGTATTATTGCATGCTATAGCGAGTTCTTTATTAGGTGCTGGTAATCTTGGTGATTTAGGTAGTAATTTTCCATCTAACCAAAAAAAATATAAAAATATTAGTTCTGAATTTTTTGTTAGTAAGTCTAAAAAACTTTTGAAGGAAAATGGATGGGAAATTTTATATATAGACACTACCATAATTGCAGAAAAACCACGTTTGAGCGAATTTGCAGAACAAATAATTGATAATTTATCCAAAATACTTTATCTTCAAAGAGATAGTATCAACTTGAAAATCACTTCTACTGATTCTGTTGGATTCATAGGAAAATCAGAAGGAATTGCTGCTCAGTCAATTGCAACGGTTGCAAAAATATAGGAAAATAAATTCTTATGAAAATATATAATTCATTAAGTAGAAAAAAAGAAATTTTTGAACCAAATAACTCAAGACAAGTGTCTATGTATATTTGTGGTGTTACAGTTTATGATCATTCCCACCTAGGTCACGCTCTTAGTAGTATAGTGTTTGATGTACTTTATAGATACTTGAAATATAAAGGTTATAGTGTAAAAAAAGTACAAAATTTTACTGACATTGATGACAAGATAATTAATAAAGCTTCACAAGAAAAAACATCTTCTGAAATAATTTCTGATAAATATATTAAATCTTTTTTTAATTCCATTGATGGTCTAAATGTATTAAGAGCTGATGCACATCCAAGAGCAACTGAAGATATGGATGAAATCATTAGATTTATACAAGATTTAATTCTTAAAGGTTATGCTTACGAATCATCTGGCTCAGTTTATTTTAATGTGAAAAAATTTGAAGAGTACGGCAAACTTAGTGGTAATATCCATAATGATGAATATCAATCAACAAGAATTGATAAAAATCTTAATAAAAAACATAATAATGATTTCGCATTATGGAAAATATCTAGTTCTGGAGAACCATTTTGGGATAGTCCTTGGAGTAAAGGAAGACCAGGTTGGCATATAGAGTGTTCAGCAATGGTAAAAAAGCATCTTGGAGATCAGATAGATATACATGGTGGAGGAATGGATCTTATTTTTCCTCATCATGAAAATGAAATTGCTCAAAGTGAATCTTTTTCCTCAAAAAAACCATTTGTTAAGTACTGGATGCATAATGGTATGTTGAGAGTTAAGGGTGCCGAAATGAGTAAGTCCTTAGGAAATACATTCAGCATAAATGAGGCTTTAAAACGATTTAGTTCTGATGCCATTAGGCTTTGGATATTACAGAGTCATTATAGAACTAATCCATTACTAGATTTAGATCTAATTGAATCAACAGAAAAATCTCTTACTCGTCTAAGGTTAATTAACTCAGATGTAAAAAGTAAAACTGAACTTAAAAAAATGAATTTTCATGCTTTCAAACAAAGATTTATAGAATCTATGGATGATGACCTAAATACGCCTAAAGCAATAGCAACGATATTTGACTTAGCTAAAATGATTAATAAATCGTTATCAACTCATGATGTTAGTGAAGGATTAATTTTATTCAAAGAACTATCAAATATTTTAGGATTAAATTACCAAAAGTTAATAGAAGATAGAGATATTAACATTAATGAAATAGAAAAAATGATTGAAGAAAGAAATCATGCTAGGTTAAACAAAAACTGGAAAGACGCTGATTTAATTAGAGATAAGCTACTCGAGTTAGGAATAGAAATAACTGATACCTCCGAAGGCACTAAATGGAAGAACTAGTTTTACCCTCCAAATCTTACATTTAATATAGCAATACCCACAAATATAACAGCTAATATAATTGTCAATCTAAATAGTAATTGCTCCAAACCTCTTCTAGATCTGAAGGTACTTGTAGCCTCACCAAAAAGTGAGGAGCCTGAACCTCTTGCTTGTAGAAGTAGAACTGCAATAAGAGACGTTGCTATTATGATAAGTAATATACTAAACATTATTATTCCTTTACAAAAATATTATACCTGCATTTAACTAAGTTTACTAATAATAAGTTTACTTGCTTCTGATGCATTTGCTTGACCCTTAGTAGCCTTCATTACTTGTCCTATCAAAAATTTCAATGAAGCTTCTTTTCCATTTTTATAGTCATTTACAGCTTGCTGATTTTTATCAATAATATCATCTATTATTGGGGATAATGAATCAGAACCTGAGATTACTTCAAAACCTAAATCTTTAATAAGGCTAATTGGATCTTTACCATCATAATACATTATTTCAAAAATTTTTTTTGCTGAGTTGTTATTTATTTCTCTATTCTTAAATTTTTCTACCAACTTAAATAAATTAGATGGTGTTATTTTAGTTTCATAAATATTTTTTTTACCATCAAGATTCATTAATCTTGTCATTTCTCCAATAATCCAGTTAGCTACTTCTTTAGCTATTGAATTTCTGTCCGAGTCATTTTTATAAACTCCATTATTGCAAACTTCTTCATAATATTTTACTGTAGACAAAGTAGTTGTAATTAATTGAGAGTCATATTCTGACAAACCCCAATAATCTTTAAGTCTTTGCCTAATCTTCGATGGCAATTCTGGCATAGAGTCATTGATTTTCTTAACCCATTCGTCTTCTATTTCTAATGGAGGTATATCTGGCTCTGGAAAAAATCTATAATCATGCGCTTCTTCTTTGCTTCTTTGAGAAATTGTAATTCCTTTTTCATCATTCCACCCCCTAGTTTCTTGAATAATTCTTTCTCCTTTTTTTGTCATGTCTATTTGTCTTTTAATCTCATAATCTACTGCTCTTGTAACAGCCTTAATTCTATTCATATTTTTTACTTCAACTTTAGTATTCATTTCTTTAGTCCCTTTAGGTCGAATACTAATATTGGCATCACATCTAAAAGATCCTTCTTCCATGTTTGCCGTTCCTACTCCTATGTATCTTATAATTTGTTGAAGCGCATTAATATACGACTCCACTTCTTCAGAATTACGTAAATCTGGTTCTGTAACAATTTCCATGAGTGGAGTGCCAGATCTATTAATATCAATTAAAGAATATGGGTCTGAATGATTAGAACTTGGATAGTGAATAAGTCTAGCCACATCTTCTTCCATATGAACTCTGTTTATCCGGATTTGCTTTTCTGCGTTATCAAGTTCTAATGTTCCTTCTGTAGCAATTGGGTGGTCTAATTGAGTGATTTGGTAACCTTTCATTAGATCTGGATATGTATAGTTTTTTCTGTCAAATTTTGTGAGTTTTGTTATATTACAATTAAGTGCTAGTCCAATTCTGATAGCGTACTCTACGGCTTTTTTATTTACTACCGGTAATGTGCCAGGTAATGCCATGCTTACAGGGTCAACTATTGAGTTTGGTTCAGCATTTTGGTATTCAGCACTAGAATTACTAAACATTTTACTTTTTGTTTTGAGTTGAACATGAGTTTCAAGCCCAATTACTGCTTCGTACTCCAAATAGTTCCTCCCTCATTTTTTGTAAGTTAATTATATTATGTTTTAATACATGTATGTATTATGATTTCATGTTGACTGCAAACTTGAAAGTCAATAAAATTTAAGTATAAATATAAAATTAAAAGTTTTTGGTAATAATTTGACAAATAAAAAGACAATTTCAAGAAATTCTGACCTTTCTAATGACGAATATCAATGGGGATTTACAACCGACGTTGATACTGAGTTAGCTCCGAAGGGTTTGAATCATGACATCGTTAAGTTGATTTCGTCGAAAAAACAAGAACCAAAATGGTTGCTTGATTGGCGAATTAACGCATATGAAAACTGGATTAAACTTAACAAATCTGAAGGTGAACCCGATTGGGCAATGATTAATTATCCTGGAATAGATTATCAAGATATTTATTACTATGCTGCTCCTAAGTCAACTACCAATACTCCAAAGAGTCTTGATGATGTTGATCCAGAAATGCTAGAAACTTTTGAGAAGTTAGGTATTCCACTAAATGAGAGAGAAAAGTTAGCTGGTGTTGCAGTAGATGCTGTTTTTGATTCTGTGTCAGTTGCAACAACGATGGAAGATAAATTGAAAGAGCTAGGTATTATATTCTGTTCATTCAGTGAAGCTGTTAAAAATCATCCAGAATTAATAAAAAAATATCTTGGCTCAGTTGTACCATTTTCTGATAATTTTTTTGCAGGACTTAATTCTGCTGTATTTAGTGATGGTTCTTTTGCTTATATTCCACCAGGAGTAAGGTGCCCTATTGAATTGATGACATATTTTAGAATTAACACTGAGGGATCGGGTCAATTTGAAAGAACTTTAATAGTTGCTGATAAAGGCTCTTATGTTTCATATCTAGAAGGTTGCACTGCACCCTTTAGAAAATCCCATCAACTTCATGCTGCAGTAGTTGAACTAGTGGCTTTAGAAGACGCAGAGATCAAATATTCCACAATTCAAAATTGGTTTCCCGGTACACCTGAAGGAGAAGGTGGAGTTTATAATTTTGTCACAAAAAGAGGTAGAGCAGAAAAAAATGCAAAAATTTCTTGGACCCAAGTAGAAACAGGGTCGGCGATTACCTGGAAATATCCTAGTGTAATTTTGAAGGGAGATAATTCGATTGGAGAATTCTACTCAGTTGCGCTAGCTAATAATCATCAACAAGCAGATACAGGTACCAAAATGATACACCTTGGTAAAAATACTAAATCAACAATAGTTTCAAAAGGTATATCTGCAGGAAAAGGCAATAACACTTACAGGGGGCAAGTTCAAATTATGCCTGGTGCAGAGAATGCAGTAAATCACACTATATGTGATTCTTTGCTGGTAGGAGACCAGTGTGGAGCTCACACTGTTCCATATATTGAGGTGAGAAACCCTACAGCTAGATTAGAACATGAAGCCTCAACATCCAAAGTTAGCGAGGACAAGTTATTTTATCTAATGGCTAGAGGATTATCTGAGGAAGAAGCTCACCATATGATTATCACAGGATGGAGTAGAGACGTTATAAGAGAATTACCATTTGAATTTGCTGTCGAAGCTTCTCAACTTCTAAAAGTATCTTTAGAAGGCGCGGTTGGGTAATAATTATTAGATTAGAAAATTAAAACATACTTGAAAGAGAAATTATGTTAAAAGTAAAAAATTTATCTGCATCTGTTGTAGATGTAGAGGATTCCCAAATATTAAAAGGCGTTAACCTTGAAGTTAATCCAGGTGAGGTTCACGCAATAATGGGACCAAATGGATCGGGAAAAAGTACTTTTTCAAATGTGCTTATGGGAAGACCTGACTATGAGATTACAGGCGGTGAAATAATTTTTAATGGTGAAGATATAGCTGAAACACCTGTCGATGAACGTTCACATAAAGGTTTATTTCTTGCCTTCCAGTATCCAGTTGAAATACCCGGAGTAAGACCTTGGCAGTTTCTTAAAGCTTCTCTTGACGCTAAGTCTGAATATCATGGTGAATCTAAAATGTCCGTTAGAGATTTTTCAAAATTATTTGATGAAAAGGTAAAAGCCTGCGGAGTAAACCCTGATTTAATTAAGAGATCATTAAATGATGGCTTTTCCGGTGGAGAGAAAAAAAGAAATGAGATGTTGCAATTAGAAATACTTAGGCCTCAATTAGCCATACTTGATGAGACAGATTCAGGATTAGATGTTGATGCTCTTAGAATTGTTGCTGATGGAGTAAATTCTATGAGGTCTCCTGAACGATCTTTCATTATTGTTACTCATTATCAAAGATTATTAAATTACATAAAGCCTGATATCGTACATATACTAGTTGATGGGAAAATTGTAAAAACAGGAAAAGCAGATTTAGCGCTTGAAGTTGAAAAAAATGGCTATAAGGATTTTCAGTAAATATAATGTCAAATAATAAATTGCAAAATATCAAAGTATATGAAGAAATGTTCAAAACGGTAATTGCTGATGAAACTAACAATGAGTTAAATATTAGTAGAAAAAAATCTTGGGATATTTTTTCAAGCAAAGGAATTCCTACTTCTAGGAAAAAAAATGAATTATGGAAATATACTAATTTAAATCCTATAGAAAAAAATAATTATGAACTTGATTTGAATGATGAAAGCACCCAAATTCAAATAAATGATAAAGGGTTACCTATTCAGGATAGTTGGAATAATATTATTTTGGTTAATGGTAAATTCTCAAAAAGATTATCTGATAATGGATTTGAAACTGGTGTAAGCTTTTATGATTTGTCTGATTTAAGACAAAATAAAAATTTGATTTCCAAAATATCGAAAATTGCAAAATCAAGTGAGCATGTCTTTGTAGCGTTAAATTCTGCTCTTTTTCAGGATATAGCGTTCATTAAAATATCTTCCCAGATTAGCCAACCTATAAATATCATTAATATTATTTCTAATGACAATAAGCAAAAAATTGTACTACCCAGAATATATTTTGAAGTTGAAGAAAATATAAATATTGACCTAATTGAATCATACGTTAATTTTTCTCAAATTACTCAATTTGTTATTCCAGTAACTGAAATAAAGTTAAATCCTAAATCATCCTTAAATCATTTTAGAATTCAATCAGAAAACGAAAAAACTTTTCATATTGCTACAACTAGAGTTTCTCAAGAACTGGACTCTAAATTCTCATCTGTAAGTTTTGCAACTGGAGCATCAATAGGTAGAAATGACATACTTACAGAGTTAATGGATGAAGGTTCAGAGTCAGATCTAAAAGGTATTTATATAACTCATGGAAAACAACAACAAGATCATGAAATAAGTACAAGTCATAAATCTCCACATTGTTCATCAAACCAATTTTACAAAGGCATATTATCTGGAAAATCTCATGCAGTATTTAGTGGAAAAGTTATAGTTGAAAGGGATGCACAAAAAAGTGTAGCAAATCAAAAAGACTTAAATTTGATGCTTTCATACGGTGCAGAAATAGACGCTAAGCCATCTCTAGAAATATATGCTGATGATGTTGAATGTGCACATGGAGCAACTGCTGGACATGTTGATAAAAACTCATTGTTTTATTTATTGTCAAGAGGAGTTAGCGAATTTGATGCTAAAAGCATGCTAGTTCGTGGATTTGCAGAGGAAATGTTAGATGAATTCACCCATGAGAAATTAAGTGCTTTTGTTGGAGATTTAATTAATAAAAAAATCCCACTCGTTCTGAGTGAATCTGACACGATTGGAACTGCATGAATAGACTAGATATCGATAAGATAAGATTAGATTTCCCTATACTATCAAGAGAAATAAACGGTAACAAACTTGTATATCTCGACAATGCAGCTACTACTCAAAAACCAAATCTTGTTATAGATTCCATTAGTGATTTTTATAGAACAACCAATTCAAATGTTCATCGTGGTGTTCATACTTTATCGATTGAATCTACTGAAGCTTATGAATTAGCAAGAGAAAAAATTTCTAAATTAATTAAATCTCCTTCTTCTGAATCTATAATATGGACAAGAAATACAAGTGAATCAATTAATCTGGTTGCTTTTACTTGGGGAGAAAAAAATATTTTTGCTGGAGATAATATAGTAATAACTCCAATGGAACATCATTCTAATATCGTTCCTTGGCAGCAAATAGCAAAAAATAAGAATGCTGAGATTAGATATTTACCTATGTCTAAAGATGGAAAAATAGAACTAAATAATATTTCTAAAATAATTGATTCGAAAACTAAGATAGTTTCATTAACACATGTTTCTAATGTTTTGGGAACCATTAATCCTGCAAAAACAATTACAGAAATAGCTCATAAAAATGATGCAGTGGTTCTACTTGACGCGGCCCAAAGCGTACCTCATATGCCAGTTGACGTCAGTGAATTAGATGTTGATTTTTTGACATTTTCTATCCATAAAATGATGGGTCCTACTGGAATAGGAATATTATATGGTAAAAAGCACTTACTTAGTGAAATGCCACCTTATATGTTTGGTGGAGATATGATACTAGAAGTTAGTTATGAAAAAGATGCTAAATGGAATAGCCTACCGTATAAATTTGAAGCTGGCACTCCAAATTTTGCTGATGCTGTAGCTTCGGGAGTAGCTGTAGATTATTTAAATCAAATAGGTATAGAAAATATTTGGCAACATGAAAAGAAAATCACTGAATATGCAATGAATAAAATGTCAGACTTAAATAAAGTTCATATTTTAGGGTCCTTAGATCCTAATGATAGAGGAGGGGTAATTTCTTTTTATCATGAAGACATTCATCCTCATGATCTTGGAACAGCTTTAGATCAACGGGGTATAGCTATTCGTACCGGACATCATTGTGCAATGCCTCTTGTTAGAAGTTATGATTTAGTTGCTGCAGCTAGAATAAGTTTTTATCTTTATAATACATTTGAAGAAATTGATATTTTTATTTCTTCCTTAAAAGATATTGAAGGGTATTTTACTAAATGATTAGTCCAATGGGAGGGTTAGATGGTCTCGATGATTTATATGAGGCTATAATACTAGATCATTATCATAATCCTAGAAATAAAGATTTTATTGAAGAACCTGATTTTGATGAAGAAATTAACAACCCATTTTGTGGTGATGAGTTGCGAATTCAAGCAAAAATTATTGATGATAAAGTGAAGGAAATTTCTGTATCTGGTAGAGGTTGTGCTATCAGTCAAGCTTCTGCTTCTTTGCTTGCTGAATATGTTAAAGGAAAAAAAATTAGTGAGATTTTTTATGCAGTTGATGTAGTCAGGAGCATGTTAAAAGGCGAAGAAATTTCTGAGGAAGATAGAGATAATATACAAGATATTGATGCTCTTGTAGGAGTGAGAAAATTTCCTATCAGAATTAAGTGTGCATTGTTAAGTTGGACTGGATTCTACGATCTTATTAATGCTAATGGTGATTATTCTTAAACCATTCCACAGTTTTTCTTATACCTTCATCGAGACTTAGTTTTGGGGACCAATTAATTTCTTCTTTCGCTTTAGTAATATCTAAAATAATTTTATTAATGTCTCCTATTCGTGGATCAGCATACACAGGATTCTTAGAAAATTGGCAATATTTTGCTATCAATGAAAAGATTTTATTTGTTGATGTTCCTATTCCGGTGCCAATATTAAAAGGTCCATATTTATTTGATTCCCCGGCTAATACAATTGCATTAATCACATCGTCAATATAAATGTAGTCTCTTTGGTCTTTTCCATCACCATAAATTTGAAAATTGCTATTTGATAATATAGCTTTAATAAAAATAGCAACTACTCCTGCTTCACCATGAGGATCTTGGTTTGGTCCATATACATTAGCTAATCTCAATATGCTGTATCTTGTTTTATAAAGTCTATTATATATTCCAAGATAATTTTCTACTGAGTACTTTGAAGCACCGTATTGGGATAAAGGCTCAGCATGATAACTTTCTAGGGCTGGTAAATTTTTTGGCTCACCATACACAGTTCCTCCAGAAGTTATATATACAAATTTATGATTATTAAAAGTTTTTATTGACTCTAATAAATTTATACTTCCAATAATATTAACTTTTGCATCGTATACAGGGTTTTTTGTTGAAGAAGAAACACTAATTTGAGCAGCTAAGTGATAAGTAATATCCGGTCTAAAATCAAGTAATAAATTATCTAAGTTATCGTCTAAGATACTTATTTCTTTTACATATAAGTTTTTATGTTTACTTGGAAGATTACTTTGTTTCCCTGAAGAAAAATCGTCAATTGCTAAAACTTGTACATTATTATTTAATAACTTTTTCGTTAAGTTAGATCCAATAAATCCTGCTGCTCCTGTTATTAATGCTTTTTGTAACATGTTTGGCCTAAAATTTAATTTAAATTTGATATATTATTTATATAACAATTCTAATTAATTTTAAACATTAATCAACAATTAGTTAATGAAGGAAAAATAATTTGAAAAATTTAGATATTATGGTTTCGAGACATTCTGCATTTTACAGCCCGCTAATTGCTTGTATAGCAGGAGATTTTTTGAAATCTGAGGGTATTGAAGCAACATATAATATTGTTAAGGATGGAGGTAATAGTGCCATGGAAGTTGGTGATGGTAATATGGATGTTGCCCAAGCAGCAGTATCTGCTAGCTGGGGACCTTTAGATAAAGGTGAAAATTTATTTTTCACACATTTTGCGCAAATAAATAGGTTTGATGGCTTTTTTATTCTTGGGAGAGACAATGATACGAATTTTTCTTGGAGTAAACTATTTAGGTCAAAATTTTTATACGTTCACGGAGGTCAACCTGAAGCCATGTTAAGGTATGCAGCCTATAAGGAAAATTTTGATCTAGATAATGTTGATAATATTATCTCCTCAGGAGGAGATCAAATGATGAAGCAATGGAAAAATGGTGAAGGTGAGTATTTTCATGAACAAGGTGCTTTTCCTCAGCAACTTGAGTACGAAGGAAAAGGCTTTGTATTAACATCTGTTGGTAAGTCTATTGGTCCTGTTGCTTTTTCTAGTTTAGTTTGTAGAAATGATTGGTTAAAAACGGATGAATCTATCGCGTTTACCAAGGCCTATTCTGCCTCAAGAAAATGGGTAAATACTGCTAATCCTGAAGAAGTTGCTTATGTAGAAAAAGATTTTTTTCCTGATATGAATCTTGAATCTATATCTCTAGCCATAGATTTTTATCAAAAATTAGGAACATGGTCTGGAGAAATAGCGATAGAAAAGGATTTATACGAAACAGCTCTAGATGTATTTGAATTTTCTAACTTAATTACTAAAAGACATTCTTATGATGAGGTTGTTTCGCAACCTCCTAATTTTTAATAAGATTTATGTAGCGCTTCTATCTACGTAAATTGTTTTGGTATTGGTAAAAAATTCAATAGCTGCTTTTCCTTGTTCTCTGTTTCCTGAAGAACTTGATTTTAGACCTCCAAATGGAACCTGAGGTTCTAAGCCTGCAGTTTCGCCGTTTATTTTTATAACTCCAGCTTCAATTCTTTCTGCAAAATCCATAGAGGTATTAAGATTTTTTGTGAATATAGAAGCACTGAGCCCGTATTCAACTGAGTTAGCAATCTTTATTGCTTCATCATAATCTTTAGCGCTAATTATTGACAAAACAGGACCAAAAACTTCTTCGCATGCTATGAAAGAGTCATACTCCACATCAGATAAGATTGTTGGTTCTATGAAATTTCCTTTATCAAAAATTTCACCATTAATTTTATTTCCTCCATGAATTATTTTTGCACCATCTTTTATTGCCTTATTTAGCATATTATTTATGTTATTTAGTGATGATTTATCTATAACTGGAACAATAATTGATTTTTCATCTTTACCTGGGCCTATCTTAAGAGACTTTGTTTTTTCTACTAGTAACTCAGTAAATTTTTCTAAAATGTCTCCAATTACTATAACTCTAGATGTTGCTGTACACTTTTGTCCAGAATATTTCATAGCTCCAGATATTGTTATTTCTGCAGCTTGATTTAAATCAGCATCAGGCAATACAATTACAGGATTTTTACCACCCATTTCTAATTGAAATTTATTTCCATTTTGTGCTGATTTTACAGCAATATCTTTACCTGTATTAGTTGAGCCAGTGAAAGAAACAGCATTTACTTTTGGATTATTAATTAATCTCTCTCCAACAGTACCACCTGATCCGACTACAAGATTAAATACACCTTTAGGCAATTTAACATAATCCCACATTTCTGCTATTAGAGTTGCAATTAGCGGAGTAGTTGAAGCAGGTTTTAACACTACAGTATTTCCATAAACCAATGCTGGAGCCATCTTCCAAACAGGTATAGCTAAAGGAAAATTCCATGGAGTTATTAAACTTACAACTCCCAGAGGTATTTTTTTTGTATATAGTAATATTTTTGGGTTTACAGAAGGAACAACATCTCCAATAGGATTTGACCCTTCAATACCATAATATTGTAATAACACTATTGCTCTACCTACTTCTCCTCGAGACTCTAAAATAGCTTTTCCACATTCACGAGTAATAGCTTGAGCAAATTTTTCTGAATTTTCTTCTAAATATTTTGCAGCTTTTAATAAGTAATTGCCTCTTTCCACTTGAGAAGTGTTTTCCCATGACTTTTTTGCCAGATATGCGGAATCTATTCCCTTGTCAGCATCTATAATAGTTGATGATTGAAAATAACCAATTACATCATCACTATCAGCAGGATTAATACTGCTTAGAGTTTCTTTTGAATTTGAATCTATCCATTCTCCATTAATATAATTCTTAAACGTTTCAGGCATTTATTTATTTCCTTTCAAGGCTAACTAATACGCTTATAACAAAAATTAATCCATTGTTGAAAAAAGATATTCCTATGCATTCTCCAACTATTTATAGGATTATTGTAATCAAAATTTGCAACATTTGGAACATTTGGATTATCTTTATCTCTAATTGCTTCTTCTGCAAATCTACTTGCTGCATACTCTGGGTGACCAATATGCATTAATAATTTATGATCTGAGGTTTCAAAAATAGTATGGCCAGATTTATCTCCCGTGGCTAAAATATTTATATCATTACTTTTTGAAGCATCATTTAATTCTTCATCATTCATGCCTGCAAATCTACTTTGAGGACACAAAAATTTATCATCAAGGGCATTCATAATTTCATGGGCAGGATCTAAATTGTTTAATTCATATAAACCAAATAATTTTTTTTCAAAATTTATTTTCTTAATTCCTGATATATAACCAAGTGCAAATCCTCCCCAGCATATGCCAAGAGTACTAGGAGTATTTATTCTAGAGTCGCTTACGATATCTCTAAATTCTTTCCAATATTCAACTTCTTCAAATTTTAAGTGTTCTACTGGAGCGCCAGTTACAATTAAACCATCCAAAGGATTATCTTTAATGGTTTCTTCATAAGTTTTATATAATTCGTCTAGATGGCCAGGAGCCCAAGTTTTATATTTATGAGATTCAAGTTTAATCCATATTGGCTCTATTTGTAGAACTGACAAACCTAATGGATGAATTATATTAAATTCATACTTTTCTCCAATTGGCATAATATTCAATATACCAATTCGGAGCGGCCTAATATCTTGCCGCTCCGCTTTTTCAACAGGTATCCATCGAACTAAACTTCGCTCTAATGCATTAATAGCGTGGTAGTTTGATGGTAAAACTAAAGTCATTCTATAATCTTACAATTTTATTTTATTTATTGCTTGATCAAAATCTTCAATAATGTCATCTATATGTTCAAGTCCCACAGAAACTCTCACAGTCGATGGTTCTACTCCAGCAGAAACTTGCTCATCAGCAGATAATTGCTCATGAGTAGTTGAAGCAGGATGAATCACTAGTGTTTTTGAATCTCCCACATTTGCAAGATTACTAGCTAGTTTTAGGTTGTCAATACAAGTAACTGCACTTTCAAAACCGCCCTTCAAAGTAAATGTAAGTACTGAACCATACCCTCTTTCAAGATATTTATCAGCTAACTTCTTATAAGGATTGTTTTCAAGCCCCAGATAACTAACAGATTCTACATTTGGATTATCATCAAGCCACTTAGCTAATTTTAACGAGTTTTCACAGTGTCTCTCAACTCTGTAAGATAGAGTCTCTAGGCCTTGAAGAAACAAGAAAGAATTGAAGGGGCTTAGTGCGGCTCCGTAGTCCCTTAGAACTTCGAATCTTGCCCTAATACCAAATGCTATGTTTTTGCCCTTAGGTACACCAAGTGCGTTACATAAGTCGCTTCCTGTACCAGAAACATCCCAGTGTACTAATCCATGGTAAGCTTCACTGGGTTCTGTGAAAAGAGGAAATTTTCCATTTCCCCAATTAAATGTACCGGCATCTATTATGATTCCACCAATACTAGTTCCATGCCCACCTATCCATTTAGTTGCACTATGAGTTACAACATCAGCTCCATAGTCAATAGGTCTAATTAATGCACCAGCTGCTCCTAAGGTATTATCAACAATTAACGGTATGTTATTTGTATGTGCGAGATTTGCTAATCCTTCAAAATCAGGCACGTTAATTCTTGGATTACCTAAAGATTCAATATATAAAGCTTTAGTGTTTTCATCTATCAATTTTTCGAAACTTTCTACATCATCTCCATCTGCAAAATGCACATTTATTCCTAATCTAGGAAATTGTGCTTTAAATTGATTGTATGTTCCACCATACAAATAAGATGTAGAAACAATATTATCTCCAGCTTGGCAAAAGTTTGCAATCGCAGTGAATTGAGCTGCCTGCCCTGATGCTGTAGCAAGGCCAATTAATCCGCCTTCTAAGGCTGCAACTCTTTTTTCAAAAACATCAGTTGTAGGATTCATTATTCTCGTATAGATATTTCCTAATTCTTTTAACGTAAACAGGTTTGATCCGTGTTCTTGACTGTTAAAAACAAAAGATGTTGTTTGGTAAATTGGAACAGCCCTAGAATTAGTTGTAGGATCTGTTTCTTGTCCTGCGTGTAGCTGTAATGTTTCATATTTATAATTACTCATGAGTTTTCCTTTCATTGAGTTATACTTTGTTTAGTTTAATTTGAATCCCAGACAATTTAAGAGAATTACTTATTTGTATTTACTTGTATATTTAAGGGATTATAGTTAGATATCTTTTAAAA
>CETH01127781.1_pt1 | contig 19174 bp, 15 predicted proteins | sample 361461 | NCBI WGS metagenome assembly CETH01 (sample SAMEA2622695, study PRJEB7988) | marine metagenome | isolation source: saline water (ENVO:00002010), including
TATCGTTTGAATATCTAACATCATCAAAAACAAAAAATTCTGGTTCTGGCCCGAAATAAGCTTTATCTCCAATACCGGTTTTCTTTAAATATGCTTCTGCTTTTTTAGCTGTTCCTCGAGGATCTCTTTCATATGGATCTTTTTTAACTGCATCTAAAATATCGCAAAAAAGATTCAGCGTATTATGTGATGTAAAAGGATCTACAACAGTCCTTGATAAATCTGGTTTTAAAATCATGTCAGATTCATTAATTGCCTTCCATCCAGCAATTGATGAACCGTCAAAGAAAACTCCATTTTCCAACATATCGTCATCAACGACATTAGCATCCATAGTCACGTGCTGAAGCTTACCTCTAGGATCGGTAAATCTTAAATCTACGTACTCGATCTCTTTATTTTTCATTACTTTACGAACATCACTTGCACTCATAAACACCTATTGTTGTTAATTTTCACGACACAGTATCAAATTTTTTTGTTTATATATCATACAAAAAATATATGGCTGATATGCGTTTTTTACATTATACAATTTAAAATTGAATGAAATTGTTAAAAAACAGTCCAAATCTTTGGAAAAAAAAATTTCCCTGGAAAATTAAATCAAGCAACAAATATTCTAGAGGGAGAGTTTTAATACTCGGTGGACAAAAAAATATGATTGGGGCAACTATTCTTGCGGCCGAGGCCTGTCTTAGAGTTGGTGTAGGTTCTATAAAAATCATATGTACTAAAGAAACTTTACCTATATTATCAGATAAATTTCCATCTTCATTAAAGGTAGAAATTAATAATTTTTCTTTTTTGAAAAGTTTTCTTCAAAAAGAAAAAAAAATAACAAATGTTGCCCTTGTTGGACCAGGTGCCGGAAATAACTCTAAAACCCTAAAGTTTACTGAAGAAATTTTGAAACAAATTAAATACGTAATAATAGATGCAGACTCCATAAACTCATTTAAAAATAAAACTAAAAATTTGTTAAAATATTTAGACCAAAATAAAATTATTACTCCACACGAAGGTGAATTCCACAGGTTATTTCCGAAAATTAAAAAAAAACTAAGTAATAAAGATAAAGTTTTAAAATTTTTAAAACTAACAAAGTCAAATATTCTGTTAAAAGGTAGTACAACAGTTATAGGATCTCCAAAAAAAATAATAATAAGCCATCATTCTACAAGTGAACTAGCAGTCATTGGATCAGGAGATGTATTGGCAGGCATTCTTGCAAGCCTGGTTGGTGACAACAAAATGAAAATGTACGAAGCTGCTTCTGCCGCATCTTGGATACATGGAAATATCGCAAAAAAATTCGGTAGAGGTTTGATATCTGAAGATTTAATCAAAGGTATTCAAAAATCACTAAATGAATTAAAAAAATGAGTGAGTTGTTAAAAAAAGAATCTGTTAAAAGGGTAACTGAAGAATTAAAAAAATTTAATCCAAATCTAAAAGTTATAGTTCTAAATTCAACAGCAAGAACCGCAAAAGATGCAGCAAACTCCTTAAAATGTGAACTTGGTGCCATAGTAAAAAGTTTAGTTTTTAAGACTGAAAATAAATTTATAGTATGTTTGGTTGCTGGCGACAAAAGATGTTCGTTAAATAAATTAAAAAAAATACTCGATACAAAGGATGTTTCAATGGCAAATGCAGATCAAGTTAAGGAAAATACTGGATTTTCAATAGGCGGAGTTTCTCCTACGGGTCATTCAGAGAAACTACAAATCATAATAGATAAATCTTTAAGTAGATTTGAATATGTGTATGGTGCCGCTGGGCATCCAGATTGCGTATTTAAGATCAATTATTTAGAATTAGTGAAGTTAACAAGTGGATTAGAAAAAGAAATAATAGAATGAGAGAACCAAAAACATCAGATATTTTGTTACTAATATTGCTAGGAGCAGTTTGGGGATCAGCTTTTTTTAATATAAAGATAGCCACTTATACTTACGATACAATAACATTAGTTTTCGTTAGAGTTTTCTTCGCTTTTGTTGCTTTAGGTTTGTATTGTTTTTATAAAAAAGTAAAAATATTAGCCTTTTCTAAACATTGGAAAATGTACGCTCTTGTAGGGCTCACAAATATCACCATTCCTTTTTTATTAATTGCTTACGGTACAAATGTTGTGGACAGTTATTTATCTGCAATTTTAATGAGCACTACTCCATTAAGCGGGACCCTTTTAGCTCACTTTTTTACATCAAATGAAAAGTTAAATATTTTTAAATCACTAGGAGTTACAATAGGATTTTTTGGAGTTCTATTTTTATTTTTTGACAAACTGGTTATATCAGAAAGCAATATATTCTACGCAATTGTGATCCTTTGCGGTTCAACTTTTTATGTAATTGGAGGAATTTTAACATTAAAATTTTTAAAAAATGAGGGAAACGAAAATGTATCTACATCAACAATTCTGTGGTCTTTAATTTTTCTATTACCTTTTTGTTTATACCAACAACCCTGGTTAAATCTAAATCCGTCAATGGAATCTACAATAGCATTAATTTACTTAGGGATTTTTCCAACTGGTGTCGCCTGGATGCTCAGGTTTCACATTTTGACAAAAGTAGGAATGGTTTTCCAAACTCAAGTAGCTTACTTAATACCAATCTTTGGGGTAATTTTTGGTTATTTGTTAATGGACGAGCAGATTACTTGGAAAGTTTTAGCTTCTTTAATAATTATTATAACGGGTATATATATCGTTAAAAAGGGAAACAAAAATATTAAAAACTTATAATGCCAACAGAATCTGCAGAACTTAGTCTTCTTTCTATAATTTCACTATTAAGTTTTTTTATTTTTTTAATAGTTAGTAAGTTCTCTGCCAACATAAAAAATGGCATTTTGTTAGATGGTGATTTTGAAAAACCTCAGGCTTTTCATAGCGAAGCAATCCCAAGGAGTGGGGGTTTAGCTGGACTAGTTTCTTTAATTTTATTTTTTATTCTATATTTTATTTTATTCGAAAAACTTTTATTAGATTATATCTTTTTATCGTTTGGAATTTTTTCACTTGGTTTTCTTGAAGATATTAAGTTTAAAATTAGCCCACTATATAGGCTAGTATTAATGATTACTATTTTAATCTTATTTATACTTTTTTTTACAATTAATATTAGTGGAGTTGACTTACCTTTTTTAAATATGTGGATGAGGAACCCACTTTTTAATTTGCTATTTGTACTTTTGTGCTTTTTGTTTATTATAAATGGTGCAAACTTGGTGGACGGCTTTAATGGACTGCTTACAATTCACCTATTGATTATAAATTCTTTATTGATGTTTTTAAATTTTGAAAGTGGCAACTCCAATTTGGGATGGATAATCACTGCACAAATAGTAGTTTTATTTTGTTTTTTAGTGTTTAATTTTCCAACAGCAAAGATGTTTATGGGAGATGGAGGTTCCTACTTATTTGGTTCTTTGCTCGCTTATAATATCATCGAAACAACCAATCAGAATCCCAACCTATCTTCTTTCTTTTTTTGTATACTTTTATTTTATTTATTTTTTGAGGTTTTCTTCTCTTTTTTTAGAAAAATTTATTTAAAAAAATCTCCTTTAAAACCAGACAATAAGCATTTACATATGCTTTTATTTACTTTTTTAGAAAAACCAAAAAGGTTTAAAGATTGTAACTATTTAAATTCTTTAGTTATAAATTCAGCTTATTTATTCTTAATTATACCTGGAATTTTTTTTAGAAACGACGGGTCTGTTTGTAGATATTTATTTTTCTTTTTATTATTACTTTATTTAATTTTTTATTTCTTTTTGAATAAATATGATAAAAAAAATAATTTTTAGTATAAGTTAATTTATAATGAAATTTTTATCCTTTTTACATAGCGGTCAACCTAAGTTTGGTATCTACGACGAAAGTAAAATCATTGATCTTACAGGTAAAATTGATGGCGCTAGATCTTTGAAAGAGTTAATAGCAAATAATAATATTTCTAAAGCAAAAAATTTCGCTTCAAAAAGTTCAAAGAGCATAGGTATTAAAGAGATAGAATTCCTTCCAGTAATTCCTGATCCAGGTAAAATTGTTTGTGTGGGCTTAAATTATAGCGAGCATGTAGAAGAGACAGGACGTAAACTTGAAAAAAATCCTGTAATTTTCTTTCGTGTTTCCGACAGTCAAACCGCTCATAATTCTCCAATAAAAAAACCAAAAGTTTCAAATCATTTGGATTTTGAATGTGAAATGGCAGTTATTATGAACAACACTGAAAAACATATCAAAGAGGAAAATGCTTTAAAAAACGTTGTGGGTTATTCCTGTTATAACGACAGCACTGTTCGAGATTGGCAACAACATACGTCTCAATTTGGAATGGGAAAAAATTTTGAAAGCACAGGCAGCTTTGGTCCACACATGGTTTTATCTGAAGATATTCTTGATTATAAAAAATTAGAAATACAAACCAGGCTTAATGGAAAAATTATGCAAAAAGCTAAACTAAGCCAGTTAATCTTTGATTTACCTTTTTTAATTTCTTATATTTCAAAAGCCATACCATGGAAAGCAGGTGATGTTTTAGTAACAGGTACTCCCGGGGGGGTCGGCTTTAAAAGAAACCCGCCAATTTACATGAAAGACGGCGACAAAGTAGAAGTAGAGATATCGAAAATCGGAATACTTTCTAACTATATTATGGAAGAGACAAATTAATTTTTTTTGATAACATATTCTTTAATGATTAAAATATTTAATTTATCTCTTTTAAAAGCGGTTTATATAATCGTTACCATAAGTTTATCAAACTTTTTAATAATTTCAAATTCAGTTTCAGATGAAAAAAAAGAAATTATAAAACTTGTGAATATAAAGCTAAACGAAATTGGTGAATTTCAAGAACCAAAAAGTTACCCAGAGGGATTTTTAAAAAGTACAGCTAGAAAATGCAAAAATAAAAAATTTTATTGTATTCAACAAAAGGCAGTAAAAGAAATGTCCTTAAGATTTAAAAGATCAAAAAAATATAATTTAAAAAATCCTGGGAATCAGATTTATGCTATGGCCCATTTTGAAATTTTTTATCTTAACAAGTTAAGAAAAGAAAAAGAAAATATTGAAAAATTTAAAAAAAGTTGGCCTGAAAAAAAGGTAAAAGCTAAAAATATTGTGAGCTTAATAAAATTAAATGAGTCAAGAAAAATAATGAGAGAAGCTCTAGGAATGAATTTACAAACAAATATTGATGTTGCGTTAGATACATATTGGACAATTGCAGATTTCCTACAGCAAGGTGTTATAAAGGAGCACAAAGTGGATAAAAATTTAATATTAAGAGGAAAAGTGTTAGACGACTATAAATCAACAGTAAATAAATTAAAAAGGACGTTAGAGACACAAAAATTAAAAAAAATTTACGATTATTTAGAAAGTTAAACTATGAAATTTTTGAATATTTTATTAATCTTTTTTTTACTGACCACAAACTTATTAGCAAATCAAAATAAGGATTTAGAAAAGGCATTTAATGAGTATCAAAAAAATATAAAAACAATTCATAGCAAAATAAAAAAACTAAAGACTTCTAATTTAAAAGAGGCAAAGATAATTGATGAAAGCATTAAAGAAATACAAACATTAACAGAATATTCTCTCAAAAATTTAGATATAACTAAGCAAGATAATTTGATTAATTCACTAAAAGCGATTGATGCACATTTAAGTGATATCTCTAAATTCATCCCACAAGAATTTTCGAGAGAAGCTCCCAACACCCAAGCAAACTCAATTGATGAAAAATCATTAAAAAAAATGGCATCGTTTGCATCCACAATGAAAAGTAAAAAAAATAATAAAGATAAAGATTTAATGAAAACTTATAACGCTTTAGAAAAAAAAGGCTTTGATATTTCAAAAACAAATGAAAAATTAAATTCAATAAAAAATGTTTCATTAGTAGATACTGAAAAAAGAGTAGAGAATATCTTTGAAAAACCTGAATTTATAAGCAAAGAAGTTAATGAAACAAGGTTGTCAGATTTTGCTACCGCAAGAGTTCTTCAAAAATTTGATTTTAGTTGGGAGAAAAATAATTTTAGAATTTCAGTTGGTAAACCTGTCGACGAGGCTTTAGGGGTTAAAAAAACCGTTTTTGATGAAGCTATAAAATTTGGATTTTCTAAAGATAAAGCCAATCTTATTTCTAATAACGCATATTCTGCATATTACGATATGTATTTTCATGCAGACGAAGTTTCAGAAAAAGTAAGAGCTGCAGGCGGAAGTTGGGAGGAAGCTGACAAAGCTTTAGAGAATTGGTTATTAGATGATAAAAATCGATATAAGGAATGGGCTCTCAATTTGTATGATTTAAATGATTTAGAAGAGGATAAATATTTGCCCGATCCTAAAGCACTAAAAGATTGGTTTAATAGAATCGGAAATAATGAAGTAAAAGTTTATCAAATTTCAAACGACAGAATTGAAAAAGAAGCCATGGCAAGAACTATTGATTATTTGACCCAAGATTTTATAGATGGACAGAAAGCAGCTGCAGAAAGTGACCCTTATAAAGAAGCAGATGAAGTTTTTAATTTTGTAAAAGAAATGGCTATAGAAAAAGGTTTTAGTAAAGATGAGGCTGAAATTATCAGTGAAAATGCAAAATCAAAATATTTGGATATTTGGTTGGATGCTACTTTAGAGATGGAAAAAGTTCTCGCATCAGGCAAAGGTTATGATATTGCAGATAAAGCGGTGGAAAAATGGGCCATTACAAATGAAAACAAATACGGGAAATGGTTTGAAGCTTGGGGGGAACCTGAGAATCCCAATAAAGATTGGATACCTAATAAAGAAAATTTTGGTAAGTATCTTGAAGATTTAAAAGGCAAAACTATTGAAAGAGTAGAAATATCAGATACCAGAAAAGATATAGAGATTAGCATGAAAGTTTACGAGAACATTAATTACAATAACAAACTACAACAGTGGGAAGGAGATGTTTTTAAAGAGGCCAATCAGGTTGCCGACGCTTTCTATAATAGGGCATTAAATGATTTAGAGCTATCACAGAGTGAGGCTAACAAAATCAAGCAGAACGCATATAATACTTATGTTGATACTTGGTACGAAGGAACTTATGTATCAGAAGAAGTCAGATATAGTGGGGGCTCCTGGGAAGATGCAGACAAAGCTGTAGAAAGTTGGTTTCAAAAAAGTAAATACAAAGATTTTTGGGAAAAAAATGAGAAAAATTACGGAATTAAAATTGAGGAAGATGATCTAGGAAAAATTACAGTTATTGTTCAACCAATTGAAGAAATTTATCAAACACCAAAGCCAATGCTTACAAGAAAAGAACCAAAAGAGCCTCAAAAACCAAAAGTTGATGATGTAAAAAAAGAGGTAGTAGATACTGATATTGGAATTGATAAAGGTGATTTAGATATTAAAATTGATAAAGGTGATTTAGAGCAAGTACAAAAGAGTTTACCTGATGGAAACACCTTGGCTGAAATTCAAGGGGAAATTAAAGAATTAAATATTTACGGAGAAGTTATGGCTAACGCTGAAGTTTTAAGTGCCGCTCAAGAAGCTGCTAGAGATGCAGCCGCAGCAGCCGGTCAAGCCAAAGCTGCAGCAAGTGCAGCAGCTGCTCCACAAGGGGAAGGATCAGGAATTCCTAACCAAGCTGCTAATGGAAAAGCAAGTGATACACCCCATCAAGCAAGTAATGACGATTAATTATAATTAACAAACAAATTACTTGTATCTATGGGTGAATTTAATTAAACACTTAAAAATAATAATTTTGACAGCTTAGTTATAGAGAGCTAAAAAAGTTAATAAGGGCAAGTGGCGGAATTGGTATACGCGCTAGTCTTAGGAACTAGTGCCGCAAGGCTTAAGAGTTCGAGTCTCTTCTTGCCCACCACATAAATTATGAAAGTAAAAGTTAATTCCAAAAAAGGACTAAAAACTAGTTTGTCAATTATCGTTGATAAGGCAACAATACAAAAGAGGTTGGATGACAAACTAAACGAACTTAAAACAAAAGTTCAACTAAAAGGTTTTAGACCAGGAAAAGTACCTCAAAAGGTAATCAAAGATCAGTTTGGTAAGGCAATATATGGAGAGGTAATTGATACAATCTTAAAAGAAACTTCCTCGAAAGCTTTGGAGGAAAATAATCTTAAAGTTGCAAGTCAACCAAAAATTGATTTAAAAAGTTTTGGAGAGGGAAAAGATTTAAATTACACAATTGAGGTAGAAACATTACCAGATGTAAATCTCAAACCTTTAGATAAGATTAATGCGGTAGAATATGAAATTACTATAGATGAAAAAACAACAAAACAAAGGCTTGATGAAATAGCAAAGAGTCAACAAAATTTTTCAGACAAAAATGAAAATGAAAAATCAGAAAAAGGGGATATGGTAATCTTTGATTATGAAGCCAATATTGATGGAAAAAGTTTTGATGGAAACTCAGGAAAAAATATTCAATTAGTTTTAGGTAGAGATTTATTTATTAAAGGATTTGACGAACAGTTAATTGGTGTAAAAAAAAATGATAAAAAAAAGGTTACAGTAAACCTTCCAGAAAATTATCCAAAAAAAGAATTGATAAATAAAAAAACAGATTTTAATTGTCTTGTACAAAAAATAAAAAAACCTAGCGAAACAAAAATTGATGATGATTTTGCAAAAAAACTAGGTGCAAAAAATTTGAAGGACTTAAAAGATTTGATTAAAAAACAGACATCAAATGAATATAAAAGAGGTTTAGACTCAATATCAAAAAAGAATATATTAGATCAAATTGAAAATTCTCATACTGTTGAGTTACCTCCAAATTTAATAGAACAAGAGATTGCTTCACTTTCCCAAAATTTAAAAAAAGAAGAAATAGGTAAAAATAATGAAAAAAACAAAAAAATAGCTAAATCCAGAATTAAAATTGGTATTATTTTAAATCAAATTGCAGAAAAAAATAAATTGAAAATTGATGAAACTGAAATAAAAAATGAAATACAAAAACAAACAAAAAATATGCCTGGTCAAGAAAAAATGGTAATGGATTATTATCAAAAAAATCCTAGCGCTATTTCTAGTTTAAGAGGAGCATTGTTTGAAGAAAAGATTATTAATTTTATAAAAAGTAAAGTTAAATTAACAAAAAAAAACGTATCTATTAAAGAGGCCGAGGAAATAATTAAAAATTTTTCAGAGCCTAGACGGGAATCTAAAAAATCTGAGACAGAAAAAAACAAGAAAAAATCAAATATTAAAAAGAAAAAATAGAAAAAATTAGCAAAAAGTCCTTTAAAATTGTATAACCGTTATTGTCATGATTCGTAAAATTGATGAACATCTTAATACTCTTATACCTATGGTTGTTGAACAAACAACAAAAGGTGAAAGAGCTTATGATATTTATTCAAGACTTTTAAAAGAAAGAATTGTTTTTTTAGTTGGAGGTGTAAACGATAATGTTGCATCTTTAGTTACTGCTCAACTTCTTTTTCTCGAGTCAGAAAACCCAAAAAAGGAAATATATTTTTATATCAATAGCCCAGGTGGGCTAGTTACCTCTGGTTTGGGAATATATGACACAATGCAATATATTAAATCTCCTGTATCCACTCTTTGTATTGGCCAAGCATCATCTATGGGTTCATTTCTTTTAGCTGCTGGAGAAAAAGGAAAACGATTTTCACTTCCAAATTCAAGAATAATGGTTCATCAGCCTTCAGCAGGTTTTCAAGGTCAGGCTACAGATATACAAATTCACGCTAAAGAAATTCTTTCTCTTAAGGAAAGACTGAACAAGATTTATTCTAAACACACTGGTAAATCAGTTAAAGAGATTTCAACAGCTCTTGAAAGAGATAATTTTATGACCGCTGAGGAAGCAAAGGAATTTGGTTTAATAGACAAAGTTGTTGAAAAAAGAAATTGATACACAACATATAGAAAAAAGCACAACTTATACTTGCCTTAGTTCTTACCAAGATTTAAATTGGATTAATTGATTCGTTATGTCAGATAAAAATAATAAAAATATATTGTATTGTTCCTTTTGTGGGAAAAGTCAGCATGAGGTTAAAAAACTTATAGCAGGGCCAACAGTTTTTATATGCGATGAGTGTGTTGAGCTTTGTATGGACATTATTAAAGAGGAAAACAAAACATCTTTAATTAAACATCAAGAAGGTGTTCCAACTCCAAAAGAAATTTGTAAAATTTTAGATGACTATGTAATTGGACAGCCTTTTGCTAAAGAAGTTTTATCAGTAGCTGTTCACAATCACTATAAAAGATTAAACCATGAGTCTAAAACTAATAAAGATGTAGAGCTATCTAAATCTAACATATTATTAGTTGGTCCAACTGGTTGTGGAAAAACTTTACTAGCACAAACACTAGCAAGAATTTTAGATGTACCTTTTACTATGGCTGACGCAACTACATTAACTGAAGCAGGATATGTTGGTGAAGATGTAGAAAATATAATTTTAAAACTTTTACAAGCTGCAGATTATAATGTTGAAAAAGCGCAAAGAGGAATTGTCTATATTGACGAAGTTGATAAAATTAGTAGAAAATCTGAAAACCCCTCAATTACAAGAGACGTTTCTGGAGAGGGTGTTCAGCAAGCACTTTTAAAAATAATGGAAGGAACAATTGCAAGCGTTCCACCACAGGGTGGTAGAAAGCATCCACAACAAGAATTTTTACAAGTCGATACTACTAATATACTTTTTATTTGTGGAGGTGCTTTTGCAGGTTTGGATAAAGTTATTGATAGTAGGGGAAAAGGAACTTCAATTGGTTTTGGAGCAAAAGTTAAAAATTTTGAGGATAAATCTATTTCTGACTTAATAACAAAACTTGAACCAGAAGATCTTATTAAGTACGGACTAATCCCAGAGTTTGTTGGTCGAATGCCTATAATAGCAACTTTAAAAGACCTAGATGAAAAATCACTTGTAAGAATTTTAAAAGAACCAAAAAATTCACTTTTAAAACAATATAAAAGACTTTTTGAATTTGAGGATGTTAAACTTGAATTTAGAGATGACGCCTTAATTGAAATTGCAAAAAAGGCAATAGATAAAAAGACTGGTGCAAGAGGTTTAAGATCCATTTTAGAATCGATTTTACTTAAAACAATGTTCACATTACCAGATATGGAAAATGTAGAATCTGTAACTGTTGACAAAACTGTTGTTAAAGGTAAGGCAGAACCAATTGTCGCGTATTCAAAAAATAAGACCACATCTGTTGCATAAAAACTTACCTAAAAAAGATATCATAAAGTCACACAGATTTAACTTGAAATAGTTCTTAAAAATACCCATATTATATTTATGTTACCAGAAAGTAAAAAACCACTTTTACCACTCAGGGACATAGTGATCTTTCCCTCAGTAGTCGTACCTTTATTTGTTGGACGAAAGAAATCAATAAATGCTCTGGAAGAAGTAATGAAAGGTGACAAACTTATTGTTTTGGTTACTCAAAAAAATTCTGAGATTGATGATCCACAAGAAAAAGATATTTTTTCATATGGTTGCTTAAGTAAAATTTTACAATTACTTAAATTACCAGATGGAACTGTAAAAGTGTTAGTAGAAGGTATTAGCAGATCGAAAATCAAAGAAATTAGTTATGATAATAAGAAATTTCTAACTTGTCTAACCGAAAAGATTGAAAGCGAAAAAGAAACAGAAGAAAACAAATTATTCGCAACGAATTTAATCAAGAAATATGAAAAATTATCGAGTCTCAGCAGAAAAGACTCAATAGATTTTGTAAAAACTTTAAAAAATATTAAGGACTCAAATCAAATTGCTGACAATATTGCATCAAATCTTAATATTTCAATTGGAGATAAGCAACTATTATTAGAATTAAATAGTTTAAAGAAAAGACTGGAAAAAATTTATCAAATTCTAGAAAAAGAAACTAGTGTGATTAGCGTAGAAAAGAAAATTAGAGGCAGAGTTAAAAATCAAATGGAGAAAACTCAGAGGGAATATTATCTAAATGAACAACTAAAGGCTATTCAGAAAGAACTTGGAGAAATAGAAGAAGGCAAAGACGAAATATCCAACCTAAGCAAGCTAATAACCAAGGCGAAAATGACTAAAGAAGCCCAAACTAAATGCTTGGCAGAACTAAAAAAATTAAAGGCAATGAGCCCAATGTCAGCAGAAGCCACAGTAGTTAGAAATTATTTAGATTGGATGGTCGAATTACCATGGAGTAATAAAAGTAAAATTATTAGAGATTTGAATTCAGCTCAAAAAATTTTAGATCAAGATCATTATGGTCTTGGAAAAGTAAAGGAGAGAATTATTGAATTTTTAGCTGTTCAAAAAAGAATAGAAAAACTTAAGGGCCCAATACTTTGTTTAGTCGGACCGCCAGGTGTTGGCAAAACTTCACTTGGAAAATCAATTGCCAGAGCCACAGGTAGAAAATTTATAAGAATATCGCTAGGCGGAGTAAGAGATGAAGCTGAGATCAGGGGACATAGACGTACCTACATAGGCTCTCTCCCAGGAAAAATAATCCAAATGATGAAAAAAGCTGGAACAAAAAACCCATTATTTTTATTGGATGAAATAGATAAAGTTGGAAGCGATTATAGAGGAGACCCGTCTTCAGCCTTGTTAGAAGCATTAGATCCAGAACAAAATAAACAATTTAATGATCATTATTTAGAAGTTGATTATGATTTATCTGATGTAATGTTTGTTACAACAGCAAATACATTGAATATTTTACCACCATTGTTAGACAGAATGGAAATTATAAGATTACCTGGTTATACAGAAGATGAGAAAACAAATATTGCACAAAACTTTTTAATTCCAAAACAAAGTAAAGATAATGGACTTAAAGATGATGAGTGGAAAATTTCTCCTCAAGTCATTAAGAAGATTATTAGAGACTATACAAGAGAATCTGGTGTAAGAAATTTAGAGAGAGAAATTTCTAAAATTGCTAGAAAATTAGTAAAAAAAATTGACTCTAAAGAAAAAGTCAATCAGGAAGTTTCAGACAAAGATATTGGCACATATTTAGGAATTAAAAAATTTAATTACGGTGAAATTGAGAGTGAAAATAAGATTGGAGTTTCCACCGGCCTCGCATGGACTGAAGTAGGTGGTGAAATTTTGAAAATAGAGTCAGTTAACATGCCTGGTAAAGGTAAAATGCAAATAACCGGTAAGCTAGGAGAGGTAATGCAAGAGTCTGTTAAAGCTGCAAAATCCTACGTAAGATCAAAATCTTTAGATTTTGGAATTATACCGCCTCTTTTTGAAAAAAAAGACTTCCACGTACATGTACCAGAAGGAGCAACACCAAAAGACGGTCCTTCAGCAGGAATAGCAATAGTAACTTCAATCATTTCTTCAATTACAGGAGTGGCGGTTAATAAAAATGTTGCGATGACCGGAGAAGTAACGCTGAGAGGTAATATTCTTCAAATTGGAGGCTTAAAAGAAAAACTCTTGGCTGCACATAGAGCAGGTATTAAAAAAGTATTAATACCATTTGATAATCAAAAAGACTTAATTGAGATTCCAGAAATTATTAAAAAAAGTATTCAAATAATTCCAGTCAAAACAATTGATGAAGTTTTAAAGCATGCCCTTATAAAAGAATTAAAACCTGTTAAATGGGCTGAGATAGAGCAGGTTTCTAATAAAAATAAAGAAAAGTCTGAAATTACAAGCACACACTAATCGTTTATCATTTGAAATCTAATTTTATCTATTATAGTTAGACTAGGATAAATTAATGAAAAAAATTGTTATAACCGGTGGTCTTGGATACATTGGTTCCGAGCTTTGCAAAATTTACTCAGGTGAAAGTTGGAATAGTAAAATTACCGTTATTGACAATAGATTTATATCTAATCAGGTTCATCAATTAAGAAAGTGGAATATAAACTTTGTACATTCAGATATTCGGAACTTAGAGTCAGTAAGAGAATATCTCAAAGAAGCAGACATCGTTCATCACTTAGCTGGTATTACAGATGTAGCCAGAACAAAAGATGAGCAAAATGAGGAGAAAGATAAAGAATTAAATGATGTCGCTGAAAAAGGCACATCTATTGTTTTATCAGAAACCTCTGAAAATTGTAAAATTATATTTCCATCAACCCATGTAGTATTCGAGGGTAAGGACTTGCTGACAAAAAATATTAAGGAAGATTATGAAAAATTTCCTTTGTTAACTTATGCCATTGGTAAAGATAAAAATGAGGAACAATTAAAAAAATCAGGAAAAAATTTTATTATTCTCAGGCTAGGTTCAGTTTATGGTTACTCGAACGACTCAATGAGATTAAACATTATGCCAAATTTATTTTCCATGATTTCATCACAGAACGGAACACTAAGGCTTTTTGGCGGTGGAAAACAATTAAAAAGTTTATCACCTTTGATTGATACTGCGAGATGCTTTAAATTTATGGAGGAAAGGGAGGATATTAAATCTAGTATTTTTAATGTTACAAAAGATAATGTTACCGTAGAAGAGGTTGCTAATTTATGCAAAAAATTTAATCCAAAAATTAAAATTCTTAAAACAAACGATAAAGTTCCTAATCCCGGATATTCTTTATCTAACGAAAAACTTTTAAGTACAGGTTTTAAATTTTTGTATGCATTAGAGGAAAGTATTAAAGAGATGATTGAGAAATGGTCCCAGAAAAGTTTAATAAAAGATTTAGAGTACGTTAATAATGGGCATGACGAGTTCACTGACAAAAGAGGTAAAATTAGCAATCATGAATTAACTGAACCTATAAACCTTATTGGTTTAATCGACTCTAAAAAGGGTAGTATGCGGGCAAATCATTATCACCCACAACAAGAACAAAAATGTTTATTTACAGAAGGCCAAATAATAGAAGTTTTCCAAGACTTATTAAATCCAAACTCTCCAAAAATAACCCAAGTAGTAAATGAGGGTCAACTTTCAGTTATAAAACCAAATGTAGCTCATACAATGGTTTTTACTAAAGATACAGTATTTTTAAATTTAGTAAGAGGAGAAAGAGAACACGAAAATTATGGTGTTACCCATACAATTAGGCATAACATTGTAAGTGAAAAAGAGAAGAATTTACTTTTAAGTTCTTATAAATTTGAATGTAGATGTTGTGACAGCAAAAATTTAAAGAGGGTATTATCACTAGGTTATCAACCTTTAGCAAATAATCTTTTAAACAAAAAGGATGAAGACTGTGATCTCTATCCCCTAGAATTAAATTATTGTTCTGATTGTCACAATTGCCAGCTCTCAGTTTCAGTTGATCCAAAAAAAATGTTTTCAAATTATTTGTATACGTCCTCAACATCTGGTTCATTCAGAAAGCATTTTGAACAAGCAGCAACAAAATATTCTAAAGAATTAAAACTATCTCCAAAGAAATCTTACATTATAGATATAGGAAGTAACGATGGTGTAGCTTTAAAACCATTTAAAAATATGGGTTTTAAAAAGTTATTAGGTGTTGAACCTGCAAAAAATTTAGCAAAATTAGCAAATAAAAATAAAATTAATACTATCAATTGTTTCTTAGATAGGAAAAATTTAAAAAAAATTAGAGGTAATGCAGACCTAATACTTGCATCAAATGTTTTTGCCCACTCAGATAAACTAAAAGAGATGGCAGAATGCATGTTTAAACTCTTAAAAAAAAATGGAACTATTATTTTAGAAATTCAATATCTTTTAAATACATTAAAAGACCTTACATTTGATAATATATATCATGAACATTACAATTATTGGTCCCTAACTTCACTAGTTAGTTTCTTCAATCAATTTAATGCAAAAGTTGTTAAAGCTGAAAAGATCGATACTCATGGTGGCTCGCTAAGGGTTTATATTAAAAGAGAAAAAAATGCTAAAAGAGATAAGAGCGTTATCAAATTGCTTAATGAAGAAGAAAAATTTGGTATAAAAAAATATTCTACCTATAAATCTTTTGGCGAAAAAGTTTATGAAATTAAAAAAAATATTCAAAAAAATATCAAAGCATTGAAGTCTACCGGAAAAAGAATTATCGGATATGGGTCACCCGCAAAAGCTACTACAGCCTTAAACTTTTTCGGAATTTCTTCTGAAATTGATTTTATAATTGAGGATAATAAGTTGAAACATGGAAAATTCATACCTGGTGTAAAAATTCCTATTAACGGAAAAGACAAATTTACTAATAAAGATAGCACGATACTTGTTCTCGCTTGGAATTTCTTCGAAGATATAAAAAGAAATAATGATAATTTATCTGATGATTTTGTTAATATTAAAGATTTAGAGAATTAATTTCTTTTAAAGTATTTTTCAGCTTCTAAAATAATTTTTTCAGTGTCTTTTGGAATTTCATCTTTATTTTTTTTTTCTTTTATTTCAGAATTTAAAATTAAAGGTTTTTCAGAACTTATTTCGTTAATTTTTTCATTATTTTTTTTATCAGTTAATAAAGCGTCAATTGCTAATAATATATCTTTTGTTTCAAAATTTTTAGTCATTTATTAAGCCACTTTTAAAAAACTTTTTATAAAAGTTAATACTATCCGGATTTGATAATGATTGTAAATTTTCAATTTTTTCTCCATGTATGGCTTTCTTTACAGCTAACTCAACAATTTTACCATTCTTTGTTCTTGGTATTTCTGGTGTTTGTATAATTTTAAATGGAACATGTTTTGGTGAACAATTATTTCTTATCTCTTTTTTTAAAAGAAAGATATCTTCATCTTCAAGTTTTTTTTTTGTATTTAGAACTACAAATAAAATTATTTTAGTATCATTATTAATGTTTTTTCCAACAACAAGGCTCTCCCTAACAAAATCGATTTTTTCTACTTGTCTATATATTTCAGCCGTTCCTATTCTTACGCCGCCTGGGTTTAAGGTTGAATCTGATCTTCCAAATATAATAAAACCTCCATTTCTTGTTTTTTGAATATAATCTCCGTGATACCAAATATTTTTATATTTTGAGAAATATGCTTCCTTGTATTTCTTATTTTTATGATCATTCCAAAATTTAATAGGCATTGTAGGAAATGGTTTTTTTATTACCAATTCACCTTTTTTTTCTAAACCAGTCTTGATCCCCTTTTCATTAAATACATCTACATCAATGCCTAAGCTTTCACCTTGAATTTCACCAGCGTAAACATTAGAAAAAATATTTCCTAAAACTAAGCAACCCACAACATCTGTCCCGCCACTTATAGAGCTTAAATGAACATCTCTTTTTAAATTTTTATAAATATATTCGAAAGACTCTTTAACTAGAGGTGACCCTGTAGATGCAATAATTTTCAAATCTTTAAAATCTAAATTAGAAAAATTTAGTTTTTCCTTTTTTAAAAAATCTATATACTTTGCACTAACACCAAAAAAATTAATTTTTTCCTCATCACAAAATTTTATTAAGCTATCTTTATTGGGATATGATGGTGATCCATCGTATAAATATACAGACGCTCCTAATGCCAAACCCCCCACTAACCAATTCCACATCATCCAACCGGTAGTAGTGTAATAAAAAATTTTATCTTTATCGAAAATATTACAATGTAATGAGAACTCTTTATTGTGTTCTAAAAGTACATTTCCAGCACCATGTGTAATGCATTTAGGTACACCAGTAGTACCACTAGAATATAGAATAAAAAGTGGATGGTTAAAGTCAAATTTTTTAAAAATAAGATCTTTTTTTGAACCTTTTAAAACTGAATAAAAATCATAATATTTTGAATTTATTTTATTATCAAATTTATTGAAATATGGAAAAACTATTACTTCTTTTATAGATTTAATTTTTTTTAAAATTTCTGGTATCTTATTTAAAATATTAATTTTTTTTCCATTGTATTGATAGTAATCACAAGTAATTAAGACTTTAGGTTTAATTTGTTTAAACCGATCAATTACAGCATCATTACCAAAATCTGGAGAACAGGAGGACCAGATTAGACCATTTTTGGCAACAGCAAGAAATGAAGTAACAGCCTCAATAGAGTTAGGAACATATGCAGCAACTCTATCTTTTTCTTTTAATTTAAGCTTTTTTAAAAAAAATGAAAATTTACAAACATTTGCATATAAATCTTTCCATGTAATTTTTTTTTTTAAATTATTTTCAGAAAAAAAATTTAGTGCTATTTCATCATTTTTTTTTGGTAAAAGGTTTTCTGTATAATTAAGTTTTGAGTCAGGAAAAAATGAATTTTTATGAAATACTTTATTTTTTTTGATAACAATTTTTCCACGATTACCTTTTATATTTGTAAAATCCCAAACTTCAGACCAAAATAATTCTGGTTTTTTTACAGACCATTTCCAAAGATGACTAAAATTGTTAGTGTAACTTAAAATTTTTTTTTTATTTAATCTCTTACAAAAAATATTTAAATTTGATAATTTTTTTTCTTCTTCATTAGCAGACCACAATGAAGAAGACACTTTTTTCATAACCTTTATTTAATAAGATCTATTATAAAAAATTTGAAGTTTTCTAAAGTTTCATAAAAATTATTTATATAAGGCTCCAGAAAAGGAAATTTTCTTGTTAATCTTGTTCTTTCAAAATTTAAAATTCCAACAAAAAAAGTTGTTAGAACAGTTACAATTATCAAATAATTAAAAAAACCAAATCCCACATCTGTAACTTTTTCTGTATTTTTTTGTTTTCTTGATTTTTTTTCATTTGAAGCCTTTTTCTTTTTTGAAAGTTCCTTGTTAGAAGTATATTCTTTTATTGATGTGCCCCATTTTTGCTGCATATACTCTTTTGAATAAGGAGCGGGTGTTTTTTTTTTAATTTGAATACTTTTTTTAGAAATATTTGAAGTTTTTGTCTTAGTTTTAATTTGTTTTTTTTCCTTTATTTGTGGGTATTGAGTCCATTTGTTTCCACAGGAACTACATTGAACTAGTCGCCCATTTGCTGTAATCGCAGCATCAGGAACTGAAAATTTCTTGTTACATGCATTACACTCAATAATCATAATTATGAATAATACATTTAATAATCAATAATATACATTATTTTTTTTTACTTTTTACATTGCAATTTTAATGTTGTATATGTCTGTTCTGCTTATTTAGGGCGGTTAGCTCAGTTGGTAGAGCATCTCGTTTACA
>CETH01184225.1_pt1 | contig 19119 bp, 14 predicted proteins | sample 361461 | NCBI WGS metagenome assembly CETH01 (sample SAMEA2622695, study PRJEB7988) | marine metagenome | isolation source: saline water (ENVO:00002010), including
CTATTTTTCAAACTAGAGAATTTGAAGAAAGATTTTTAAAAATTGGTATTCCATACAGGATCATTGGAGGTATTAAATTTTATGAAAGGTCAGAAGTAAAAGATTGTATTGCATACTTAAAAACAGTTCATCAACCACAAGATGATTTATCATTTGAAAGAATTTTAAATGTTCCAAAAAGATCTATTGGAGATACAACTGTAAAAGCTATTAATAATTTTGCAAAATTAAATAAATGCTCAATGGAAATTGCATCGAAAAATTTAATTGAACAAAACAAAATTAAACCTAAAACAAAATTAGGTCTAAATTCATTATTGAATCTTTTATCTAAATGGAGAAATGATCTTAAAAGTAAAATGAATCATAACAAATTGTTACAGACTATTTTAGATGAGTCCGGGTACAGTGAGATGCTTAAAAATAAAAAAGATTTTGAAAATGAAAATAGATTGGAAAATATAAAGGAACTTCTAAATGCAATGAAGGAATTTGATAACTTAGAGAGCTTTTTAGAACATGTTGCTCTCGCTACATCATTAGATCAAGATTGGCAGAGTGAAAAGGTTAATTTGATGACTATTCACGCCTCAAAGGGATTAGAATTTGATGTTGTGTTTTTACCTGGATGGGAAGAAGGTTTATTTCCTCACCAAAAAAGTATTGATGAAAAAGGAGAAAGTGGACTGGAAGAGGAAAGAAGACTTGCATATGTAGCTATTACTAGGGCAAAAAAAATCGCTAAAATATCATTTTCTATGAATAGGTTTTATCAGGGAGATTGGATTGACAGTATGGCATCAAGATTTGTTGATGAACTACCAGACCAATACATTAAAAAGAATAATAATTTTATTGATGAGAAAGAAGATGATTTTGATTTCAACCAGGACATAGATTTTAATGATGAAAGTGAAATTAGAAGTCCAGGTTGGATACGATATCAAAAAAAATTAAAATGAGTGATGAAATAAATAAGATTATTTTCTCTTATGGGCTGGATGGGTATATATTACCTAAAAATGATAATTATTTTACTGAATATTCTAAAATAAATTATTTAAAATTATTTACAAAATTTTCAGGATCTGCGGGATTTGCTATTTTTTTAAAAAATAAAAAATATTTATTTGTTGATGGTAGATACACAATTCAGGCAGAAAAAGAGTCTGGTAGTAATTTTAAAATTTATGAAATTCCTTATGTGTGGCCTAAAAACATTTTAAAGAAAAAAATAAAAATTGGATTTGACCCAAATCTTTTTACATCAGAAACTTTAAATAAGTATTTTAGCAATGATTATATTTTAATTCCTATAAATTTGAAATTTAGTAAAAAAATTGAAATTAAAAATAACTCTCCATTTTTTAAACTTAATTCTAGTGTGGCAGGAGAAAGTGTAAATCAAAAAATAAATAGATTGAAAAAAATAATGAAAAGAAAAAAAATTGATTACATTTATATTAGTGCAAGTGAAAATGTCTGTTGGCTCCTTAATATAAGAGGACAAGACCTTCCAAATTCTCCTGTTGCCAATTGTAAAATGATATTGACAAAAAAAAATCAAATATATTTTTTTGCTAATCAAAATAAAATAAATAATTTAAAATCAGGTCTAAAAAAATTAAAGATATTTTTTTTAAAAGAAAAGAATATTTTAGAATGTTTAACAAATCTAAAAAGTGGAAACTTTTGTATTGATAATAAAACTTGTTCAGTTTTCGAGGAAAGTTTAATAAATTATAAATTTAAAATTAGTGAAAGAGAAGATCCTGTTTATAATTTGAAGTCTTTAAAAAATAAAACCGAAATTAAAAATATGATCAAAGCTCATGTTGAGGATGGTGTTGCTTTAACTAAATTTTTATTTTGGATTAAAAACACCAAAATTGATGGTCTTAATGAAATGAAGATAGAAAAAAAATTGGAAATTTTCAGGAAAAAAAATAAAAATTATTTATACCCAAGTTTTGATACAATAGCTGGATCTGGCGCAAATGGAGCGATTATACATTATAGATCAAACAAAATTTCAAATAGAAAATTAAAAAATAACGATTTATTGCTGATTGATTCTGGAGGTCAATATAAATGGGGCACAACAGATGTAACTAGGACAATATGTTTCTCAAATGTTTCAAATAAAATTAAAGATATTTTTACAAGAGTATTGAAAGGTCATATTGCTGTAGCGTTATCGAATTTAACAAAAGAAAAAAACGGTCATAATATTGATAAAAAAGCTAGAAAATTTCTTAATTCTGTTGGCCTTGATTATAGACATGGAACAGGTCATGGTGTTGGAGCTTTTCTTAATGTGCATGAGGGACCACAAGGAATATCAAAAAATAATTTTGTGCAGATGAAAGAAGGTATGATTTTAAGCAATGAACCTGGTTTTTATAAAAAAAATTATTTTGGCATTAGAATTGAAAATTTAATTTTTGTAAAAAAATACAAAAATAAACTTTTTTTTGAAAATCTTACAATGGCACCAATTGATATAGATTTAATCAATTTTAGCATGCTAAATAAAGACGAAAAAGAATATTTATTTAAATATCATTTTGAAGTTTATAAAAATATTTCTCCATTTCTAAATAGTAATGAAAAAAAATGGCTCGCTCGTCTAATCTAATAAATTAAGCCATTCATTTTGGGTTAAAATTTTTATTCCTAATTGTTTTGCTTGTTCAACTTTTCGATTTGTTGGTTTCTCTCCAATAATTAAATATTTTAATTTTTTATTTACTGAACTCACAACATGTCCTGAATTTTTTTCAACTAATGATTTTGCTTCTGCTCTACTCATATTCAATAATTTTCCCGTAAACATAAATGAATTATTTAGAAGTTTTCCATTTTTATTAATTTTGAGATCAGAAATTTCTAAGATAAATGATAATTTTTCAATAACTTTGAAATTTAATTTATTATTAAAAAATTTTTTTAAAGAATTTATTTGAGTTTCTCCTATTCCGTCTATGTTCAAAAATTCTGTAAATTTATTTTTATTTACAAGATCTATGAAATTTTTGATGGACTTTACATATTCTGCTAGTAGTTTAGCATTTTCAATACCAATATGTCTAATTCCAATGGCATATAAAAATCTATCTAAAGAAACTTTTTTCGATTGATCTATAGAATATTTTAAATTTGAGACGGAAAGTTTACCCCAACCTTCTAAGTTTGAAATTTTGTTATAATCTAATTTATATATATCTTGTGGCAATCTTATTAAATTTAAATCCCAAAAATTCTCTACAACCTTTTTACCAAATCCATCAATATTCATTGCATCTTTTGATATAAAGTGCTTTATTTTTTCGATTGCAATTTTTTCACAATCAAATCCTTCATTAGTACACCTTCTAACAGCGTCATATTTTTTTGTAATTTTATTGAACTCTTTAATTGTTTCAGACCCACAGGATGGACAGATATTAGGAAATTTAAATTTTTTTGATTTTTTATCTCTTTTTTTTAGATCAACAAGTATAACATGAGGAATTACATCTCCAGCTCTCTCTATCTTTACAGTATCACCAATTCTTATGTCTTTTCTAAAAATTTCATCCTCATTGTGGAGAGTTGCATTAGAAACTACAACTCCGCCAATATTTACTGGTTTTATTCTAGCAACTGGCGTTAATGCACCAGTCCTGCCTATCTGTATATTTATATCTGTTATTTTTGAGTATGCGCTATCTGCTGAAAATTTATGAGCAATTGCCCATCTGGGTGAATTTGATGTAAAACCTAATCTTTTTTGAAGTTCAAGACTATTAATTTTATAAACTAAACCATCTACATCATATTCTAAATCAAAACGATCTTTCTCAAATTTTTTATGAAAATTTTCTAACTCTTTTAAATTATTAAAAACTTTATTATGTTCACTTGTTTTAAACCCCCATTTTTTTAAAGAATCTAAAAATTCTGATTGGTTTTTTATTGCTCTATTTTCAAAGTAACCAAAGGTATATGCTACAAAATTAAGTGGAATTTTTTTTGTCTCTTCTGAATTTTTTTGTCTTAAAGATCCAGATGCAGCATTTCTAGGATTTGCAAATTTCTCCTTTAATACATTAAAGTCATTTTTTTTTATAAAAACTTCTCCTCTTATATCAATATCTTTTGGAAAATTTTTATCATTTATTTTTAAAGGTATATCGTTAATTGTTTTTAAATTTTCTGTTATTACTTCTCCTGTAGTTCCATCACCCCTAGATGTGCCTAAAACAAACAAACCATTTTTATAAGTTAAAGATGCTGAAATACCATCTATCTTTGGTTCAACGCTATACTCTAATCTTGTTTTTTGATTTAAATAATTAAATATCTTTTTTTCAAAATTTTCTAGATCTTCTATATTAAATGCGTTTGATAAAGATAACATTTTAACTCTATGTTTAAACTTAACAAAATTTTTTGATGGAGCATACCCTAAGGTGCTCGACGGAGATGAGGTATTTTTTAAAAATAAATTTTTATTTTCTAAGTCAAGAATTTCTTTTTTAAGATCATCATATTGTTTATCAGAAATTTTTGGTGAACTTTTTTCAAAATAAAGCTTATTATGTAGCTTTAATTCATTAATTTTTTTTATGTAATATTTTTTAATTTCACTCTCTTTCATTTAATATTATTATTGAAATAATTTTTTAAATTTTTGTAGTAAAGATTTTTGGTTTTTAAAATCTTTTTCAATTTTAGGCTTTTGGTAATTTTTATTTAAAATTTTATAAGATCTTTCATACCATTCACTTGACTGATAATTATAACCAAGTATTGCAGCATATTTCTTTGATTCAGTTGTAAGGCCTACTTTATAATTTAATTCTACGAGTCTATATAATGCTTCTTCAATATAAATTGTTGTATCGTATTCATTTACAATTTTTTTATATCTATTCATTGCTGGTATCCATTTCTCTCTTTCTAAATAATAATTGGCAAGATATAATTCTTTAGATGCGAGTATTTCCTCAATTAATTCAAGTTTGAATCGTGCATCCTCTGAAAAATCAGTTTTTGGAAAATCTTTGATCAAAATGTTAAAATATATTTTTGCTTTAATTATTTCCCCTAAATCTTTTTTTTCATCTACAATTTGATTATAATGACAAATTGCTAATAAATAATAAGCATAATCAGTATCAGGGTGATTCTGATATTTTTTCAAAAATCTCTCTAACTCATTGATAGCGTCATCAAAATATAATTGGGAGTAAAAGCCATAAGCTGCCATTAAAGTTGATCTAGGAGCCCATATTGATTGTGGATATAATAATTCTACTTCATTAAATTTTTTTGCGGCAAAAAAAATATCTCCGTCATTTAGTTCTTTTAATCCCTCATTATATGCGTCTATCATTTGTGTTTCTAGATTATTTTCTTTAATCAAAGAGACTTTTTCTTCTTTTTTAGAGCAAGATATTAAATTTAAAATTATTATAAGAAATAAAAAAAATTTCAGAAATTTCATTAGAGGATTTTATCAGAATTTTCTAAAAATTCTAATTTTTAAGCAATAGATTTTAAATTTTGACGGTTGTGTATTAATGAGTGTGGTAAATTTTTACCTTTAATTTCAAGTAAAGAATAATTTCTTTTATCATTAAAAACTTTTCTCAAAAGTTTATTAGTTAAACTGTGGCCACCATGTCTACACTTTAGTGTTCCTATTAATCTGTATCCAACAAGATAAAGGTCTCCCATACAATCAAGAATTTTGTGATTTACAAATTCTCTTTTATTTCTCAATCCTCCATCATTTAGTATTTTGTCGTCTTTAACAACTATTGCGTTATCTAAAGAGCCACCTTTTCCTAATCCTAATTTATTTAATTTTTCTATATCTTCATACAAGCAAAATGTTCTGGAGTTAAATATGTCATTAAGATTATCTTCAAATACATTTATTTTATTTTTTTGATTTTTTATTAATTGATTTTCATAATTTATCTCAAATTCTATATCTAATGCAGCATTAGATTTGTCTATTGAAATAAATTTATTACCTTCTTCTACTTCAACATAGTTGTTAATTTTGATTAATTTAATCGGGACATCACTTTTCTTTGACCCTACTTTCTTAAGAATTTTAACGAAATCTTTTGCTGAACCATCAAGTATTGGCACCTCTTGTGAGTCAACTTCAACAATTGCATTATCTATACCAAGACCTAAAAAAGCTGCCATAAGGTGTTCTATAGTAGAGACTTTCACTCCAAAATCATTTGAAATTGTAGTGCATAATGTTGCTTCACTTACATTTTCGAAATTAGGAACGACAATGTTATTTTTATTAAAATCTACTCTTCTAAAAATTATTCCAGTATTAGGAGCTGAAGGTAAAATACTAAGATTTACCATTTTACCAGTGTGTATTCCAATACCAGAAATTGAAACTTTATTAGCAATTGTCGATTGTGTAAGTATTGACATGATGAAAATATATAAAACTAAAAAAAAATTAGTATTCAAGTAATGTTACAAGAAAATACAGTTATCTAGAGAATAAATTGAAAAAACCCTCAAAAAAACCAACTTTTTTGGTCTTTTTTTTTGAAAGTGTGAGTAAGCTCTCCTCACTTTTACTATAGTTAAAACCTGCTTCACAAATCATAGAATCATTTTCATCTAAATGAATAAATTCTGCAAATTTATTTTTAATTTTTAGTTTATTAATATTTACAAGCAACCTTGAACCATCTCCAATTAAAATTAAACATGGTTTTTCTAGTGTATTGAATTTTTTAAAATAATTATTTTTAATTACTGCAATTTCAATAATTTCATCTAATCTGGCTTCAATAATTTCTTTTAATGTATTTATTGAGATATTTTTTTCTGAAATTTCACTAAATGGATTTAATCCATCTAACATTTTTTCTTTCAATGATATTTTATCTTCATCATTATTTAGTTTTATTTTTAAATTCTCTGAATATTCAATATTTAGATTTAAGACTTTTGATATATCTTTAGTAATTGTATTTCCACCAATTGATACAGAATTTAAAAATTCAAATTTATTATTAATGTAAATTAAAGCAGTACTACGCTCAAAACCAATATCTAAAAAAATAAAATTTTTTTTTTTTTCTAAATCTTTTTTGTAAAAGTTAGTTTTAACATAACTTGTGCAATATATATTAGAAATATTTAAATTATTTTTTTTGAATAGATTTGATTTTTCAATTATTTCATTTTTATTTAAACATATAAATTTTAATTCAACTATGAGTGAATTAGCCTTTATGCTATCAGATATATTTTCTATCTCTAAATTATCAACTTTAACATTATTTACAACAATATGTATAATTTGATCTTTAAAATTATTTTCTGAAATAATATGATTTGTTTCCTCTATGAGTTTTTCATAATTTTTTTTTATAAGAGTTGGGTAGTCAAATGATTTTTTTATTGAAATATCTATAAACTTAAATTTTGAAGTATCATATAAAATATTTACATCTTCCAAATGTATTGACAAATATTTTTCTGCATTCCTAACTAATTCATTTAAAAGTTTTTCCGAATTAATATTTTCTTGATCTTTGGTAATATCGACTTTTGAAAAATAGATACATTTTGAATAATTGTCGAATACACTCAATCTTAAATTTTTTGATCCAAAATCAATTAATGTTTGGAATTTACTCATTATTATTTGTTAATATTATTTGATTAGTTATACGGAGATCAATAATTTTTGGATTAATTAAATTTTGCTCCTTAGAAAATTTTTTGAAAATTTTAATTGATTTTTCAATATTCTTGGATGGTAACATTAATGTTTGACCATTTGAAAAAAGCAGGTCCCATCTTTTATTTTTAAAATAATAATATTTCTCTATCTCGTTTATATCTAAATCTTGTTTTTTTAAAATTTCATATAAGTCTAAAAATTCTTCTATTTTAAAATTTCCAAAAACTATTGCGGTTTTATTTTTTTTAAATACTTGATTTGAATTAATAAATTTTCCATTTTTTCCTATATAAAGATTTTCTCCTTCTCTAAAAGTTTTTCCAAGAATTGATGTTTTGGATAAATTTATATTAATTGTGGATGGTATAATTTTATTCACATATATATTTTCTATAAAATTAAAGTTGTTTAAAACTTCCAAAAAATTTTCTTTGCTCAATTTAAAAATATTTAAATTTTGAAAACGATTTAATTCTTTTTCTAATATTATTTTTTCATTATTTGATAATCCGATTATATTAATTTTTTTAAGTAAAAATTTATTTTGATAACTTTCTAAAAATTGAAAGTTGAATATTGAAGTTAGAAAAATAAAAAAAATTATGTATAAATAAAGTTTATACTTATTTGTTAATGGAAGCATCTTTTATAATTTCTTCTATAAGACTTTTAAAACTAATATTTTGATAACTTGCAATCTCAGGGACCAGAGAAAGTGAAGTCATTCCAGGTTGGGTATTAAGTTCTAATAAATAAAATTTATTTTTGTAAAATCTAAAATCTGATCTTGATACACCTCTGCACCTTAACAATTTGTGTGCTTTCATGGCTATAGAGTTTACTTTGTTATAATTTTTATCACTTATATTTACTGGAATAATATGTTGTGTTTTAGCACTAGCACTATACTTTGCCTTATAATCATAAAATTTTCTTTTTGGCTTTAACTCTATTATGCCTAATTTTTTATTACCTAATATTGCAGCCTGGATTTCTCTTCCTGGTATATATTTCTCAATTAAAATTTCCTTAAATTTTTCTAATTTAAGTAAATTATAAATAAAATTTCTTTTGCTTGTTATATAAACACCAACACTAGAACCCTCATTAATTGGTTTTAAAACTACTGGAAATTTCAATTTTTTATCGACTTTTTTTATTATATTTTTCAAATTTGAATTATTTTGAAAATTAAATTTTATATATGGCGGTGTAAGGATATTATTTTTTTTGAACAGTTTTTTTGAGATTTCTTTGTCGATTGCTAGCGATGAAGATAATACACCTGAGTGAGTATATTTAACTTTTTCGGACTCAAGAATTGCTTGGATGTAACCATCCTCTCCATATCTTCCATGTAAAAGATTTAAAACTAAGTCTGGCTTGAATTTTCTCAATATTTTAACAAAATTTCCGTCGGGCTCAGTTAACAAAATATTATATTTACTATCCTTCTTTAGCTCTTTGATAACACTTTTTGCTGTAATTAAACTAATCTCTCTTTCATTAGAATATCCTCCAGCTAAAGTTAATATTTTATACATTATTTTACTTCCACAATTTCTAGTTCCAATTTTACTCCCGTCTTATCTTTAACTTTTGTTTTTACATGGTTAATTAAAGACTTCATATCTGAAGATTTTGCATTTTTTTTATTAACAAAGAAGTTTGCATGTTTTTTTGAGATAAAAGCATCTCCATAACTTATTTCATCAGAAACACTCGATCTAATTAATTCCCAAACTTTTTTATTGGTTTGATTAATTGGGTTTTTAAAAGTGCTTCCACTTGTTTTTATTTTAGTCGGTTGAGCCAGTTCTTTTTTTTGGTTCAATTCTCTCATATATTTATTTATTTGATAACTATCTTGCTCTTTACCTTTAAAAGTTGCACTCAAAAAAATTGTATCATGGGGCAATTCAACAGATCTATAATTAAATTTGATTTTATTTGCAGGTATACTTTTTACGAAACCTCTAAAATCTATTAGTTGTATAGATAGTAGAATGTCTTTAAATTCTTTTTCAAAACATCCAGAATTCATTCTAATGCCTCCTCCAATTGATCCAGGAATGCATGACATGAATTCTAGTCCTGAAATATTATTGTCCTTTGCAAACTCAGAAACTTTTTTTTGAGAAACTGCTGTACCTGCAATAATTGTAGTTTTATCTAGCAAAGAGATATTAGAGAAATTTTTACCTAACTTAATTATTGTTCCCTGATATGTTTCATCATTAAATAATACATTAGAACCATTTCCCAAAATAAATATTTTTCCACGTAAAGCATATAACTTTAAATATTTAATTAAACCTTGAAGTGTATCAGGTTTAAAGAAAATCTCTGTTTTTCCACCTATGTTAAACCAATTAAGATTTTTTATGCTTTGATCAAAAAGAATATTTCCCTCTATTGATAATGCAATTTTTTTTATATCTTCGACTTCCATTAATTATTATTTTTAAGATTTTTCATCCAGCTGGATATTGATCCTGCTCCCATTCCGATAAAAATTTTATCACCATATGAGTTTTGTTTTACAAATTTTTTTAATTGTAACTCATTTTTGACTTGCATTAATCTCACTCTAGAGTTTTTTATGATTAACTTAGCAAAAGAATTGTAAGTAAAATTAAGTTTAATTTTTTCATTTGCAGCATAAATTGGGCACAACAAAACTGTATCTGCCATTTTAAAACATTTTGAAAATTCATTTTTTAAATTAATTACTCTTGAAACTCTATGAGGTTGAAAAACACAAACAATTTCCTTGTTATTATACACACTTCTCACACCACTTAATACTGAACTTATCTCAGTTGGATGATGAGCATAATCATCATAAAAGCTTACTTTGTTTATATCAAATAAATAAGAGAACCTTCTTTGAACACCTTTAAAGTTTAATAAACCCAATTTTATGTATTTTTCTGGAAGTCCAATTGTAAATGCTAACGCTACAGTAGCTGTTGCATTTTTAATGTTGTGAATTCCAATCATTGGAAGTTTAATATTTTTAATTATTTTTTTTTTACTTGGAATATTTATCTTGACGTCAAAACTAGAAACTTTATTGGATTGTTTGATATTAATAATTTGGAAATTTGATGATTTATCAATTCCATAAGTATAAAAATTTTTATTTTTTGATTTGTTCATTGCATTTTTAAGATTTTTATCATCTTTACAAATAAAACCTTTTCCTACAGATGGAATTTTTTCAATAAATTCCGTAAAACTTTTTTTTAGATTAGATATATTTTTATAATAGTCTAAATGTTCATAATCTATATTCGTGATAATAGAATATGTGAAAGGTATTTTTAAAAAACTGCCATCAGACTCATCGGACTCAGTTATGCACCAATTACTTTTGCCTAATTTTGCAGAGTTACCAAAAGAATTTAGGACGCCGCCATTTATTATAGTTGGATCTAATTTACTAATTGAAAAAATATTAGAAACTAATGATGTGGTTGTTGTTTTTCCATGTGAACCAGTAACAACTATATTTCTCATAAATGATACAATATGGCCCAACATGTCTCCTCTAGTATAGATTGGTAAATTATTTTTTTTTGCTTTCAAAACTTCTGGATTATTTTTTTTTATTGCAGAAGAAATTACTAATACAGTCGTTTTTTTTATATTTTCTTTTTTTTGGTTTAAAAATATTTTAATTTTTTTTTCTCTTAATCTGTCAATATTTTTATTGTTTGCAATATCACTACCTTGTACTTTATATCCTAGACCATTCATAATCAATGCCAAACCACTCATTCCTATTCCTCCGATACCAACAAAATGAATAAGTTCGTTTTTTCTTAAATCAATTTTCATTTATTATTTCAATTAATTTTGCTTTATTTTTTTCCCAACTATTTTCTTTAGTAAGTTTAATTAAATTATTTTTTTTTGAAAAGTATTCAACCTGATTGTTTAATATATTTGTTAATAAGGCAGTAAAATTATTTTCATTAATATCATTTTGCATAACTAACCAACAACATTCATTTTTTTCATAAAATTTCGCATTATAGAACTGATGATTATCTTTAGCATAGGGAAATGGAATTGCCACAAATGGAATATTTAAAAAACTTAGCTCTGAAATCGCAGAAGCACCTGAACGTGTAATAGCCAAATCATAATTGGCTGCTTTGATTAATAATTGATCGTCGTAGTCAAATAATTCATGTTTTACATGGTTTTTCTTGTAAATTTTTTCTAGTCTGACTTTCGATTTCTGATCAATTACTTGTTGTAATACCTTTATATTTTCTAATTTTGAAAGTTTTACAATCATATTAGAAATTACTTCATCAAAAAATTTAGCACCCTGACTTCCACCAAAAATAAGTATTTTTTTTTGCTCCCCAAGTGATTTTTCTTCGTTCTTTTTAAGTCTATATATTTCTTTTCTTAGTAATGGTTTAATTAAATATATTTTATTTTTAAATTTTTCAGAAATTCCTCTTAGGTTTTGATCATAACAGATAATTTTCTTAGTGAACTTTAAAATTAATTTATTAGCTCTTCCCAGAAAAGAATTTGGTTCAAAAGTGATAATTTTAATATTTAATAATTTTGAGGCTATACATAAAGGTAATGACATGTATCCACCTGTACTTATTAAAACGCTAAAACTATTTATTTTAAGATATTTATAAGATTTTAATATTGAGACACAAAATTTTATTAAATTGTATGGAATGAGCAAAAAGCTGGAAAAAATATTTGGCACATCCAATATTGAATATTTGTAACTTTTATTAATATATTTTAATCCTCTTATGTCTGTTGTAAGATGTACTTCGAAGTCATCTTTTAATAAGTCGTACATACTTAAAGATGGAATTACATGGCCACCGGAACCTCCCGTTGTGATAAGTATTTTTTTCATGTTGTTAATCTAATTTTCTCTTTGTTAAATTTAAAATTATGCCAGATACAATACCTGTACTAATTATTGAAGAACCGCCATAACTTAAGAAAGGCAATGTCATACCTGTCGTAGGAAGTATTCTTATATTAACACCCACATGTATGAAAGTTTGTAACAAAATTAATGATACACAACCTGTTAAAATTAATTTAGTAGATTCTTCACTTAATAAATTAATTTTTTGAAATACTTTATAAGAGAAAATAAGATATAAAAACAAAATACCTATAACAATGATAGCACCAAATTCTTCTGATATAACTGATACTATGTAATCAGTATGTGCTTCAGGAACTCGGGAATTTAGTGTACCTTCACCAATTCCCTTACCAAAAAAACCACCATTCATAATTGCATCGCTCGCTTTTTCTGCCTGATAATTATTTCCTGAATTTGAGTCTAAAAAAGATAAAAGTCTAATTTTTATGTATTCAAATTTAGGCACAAAGAATACCAGATAACTAATAATAAAACCTAAAAAAAGAAAAAATATGAAAAATATAAATATATTTATTCCGGATACAAAAATTAAGGCTAGCCATACCATTGATATTAAAAGTGTCTGTCCAATATCAGGTTGATAAACAAGCAACATCAATATAGGTAGAAGAAATAAAGTACTTAAAAAATATTTGAAATATAATCTTTTGTTTTGAATAGTAAGCATTAAAGATAATGTTACTATAAAGAATGGCTTAACAATCTCTACGGGCTGAAATCTAGGCAAAAAAATCAAATCTAGCCATCTTTTTGAACCTTTTACCTCTATACCAAGAAATGGAACTAGCAACAAACAAAAAAATGCTATCAAGAAAAATATTAATGAAAATTTTCTTAAAATTTTTTGGTCTAAAAGTGAAAAAATTATCAAAATTGTTATTGCTAAAGTTATGTAAACTGAATGTTTAAAAAAGAAATAATAGGATTTTGTATCTAATTTATCAGATGCTATTAAAGAAGTTGAGACCAAAGAAAAAAAAAGTCCTAATAAAAATAGACCTAAAATTAAAAAAAGCAAAAATTTGTCAATATTTTTCCACCAATCATAAAAATTGTCTAAATATTTATTCATCTATTGATTTTTTAACAATATTGTTAAAATATTTTCCTCTTTCCTCAAAGTTTTTAAATTGATCAAATGAAGCAGCAGAAGGACTAAAAAGAATTACTTTTCGAATATTATCATTGCGCATATTATTAAATAAAATTCTAATAATTTTTTTAAGACTTGTTGAACTTTTATAAGAAATTTTTCTTGGCAAAGAATTAATCAAAAAATTTCTGTCTTTACCATAAACATATGCTTTTATATTTGAAAAATATTTTTTATTTAATTTAAGTTTATCACCTTTTTTTGCAAGACCTCCTAAAATCCAATAGATATTTTTATAACTTTCAAGCAAAGGAGCTGTGGAAGAAAAACTGGTAGATTTTGAATCATTTATAACTAATAGTTTTTTTGATTTATAAATTATCTGTTGTCTATAATTTAATCCTCTAAATTTGTTTGCAGCTTTTAAAACTGTTTTAAGATTTAATCTTAAAGCCTTAGCAATTGTTAAAACAAAACAAAGATTTTTTTTATTACTCGAATTCTCAAAACAAATATTATTAATATGCTTAAAGTATTTATTTAATTTAATATAATTAATTTTTATTAATTTTGATTTTATTTTATTTTTGTTTAATAATTTTTTTAAAAAGTAATTTTTATTATCTATAAAAGCGTAATCGTTTTTATTTTGTGAATTAAAAATTTTAAACTTTGCTTTTGCATAATTTTTAAAGGTCCCATGTCTTTCCAAATGATCTGGGTGTAAATTAAGTATAACTGAGTACTGTGACTTAAAAAATTTACTATAATCAATTTGATAAGAGGACGCTTCAATTACAAAAATAGTATTTGCTGTAATTTTTTTTTCCATCAATATTGGAAATCCGATATTACCAGTTAATCTAACATCTTTTTTGTTGATTTTTAAAACATCGTAAAGAAGCTTACATGTAGTTGATTTGCCATTTGTTCCGGTAATCGTGATTTTCTTTATTTTTGGGTAGGTTATTTCAAATATATCAAGCTCTGTAATAATTTTAGAGTTATTTTTTCTTAAATAATTTGAAAGTTTACATTTTCTAATATTTATCCCCGGACTTAAAACAATAAAATCAAAGCTTTTATTAGTTATTTTTACAACACTAATTAATTTTTTTCTAAGTTTAACAGGAATATTTTTTCTATTATCATCAAATATTTCGCAGAAATTATTTTTTTTTAAAAAATTAAAACACGAGACTCCTGATTTGCCAAAGCCATAAATTAAAATTCTTTTATTCTTTAAAATAATTTTTCTATCATTCATTATCTTAGTTTTAATGTTGCTAAACCAATCATTGCTAAGATTATTGATATTATCCAAAATCTAATTACCACGGTAGATTCTGGCCAACCTTTTTTTTCAAAATGATGATGGATTGGAGCCATTTTAAATATTCTTTTTCCTGTGAGTTTGAATGATATAACTTGAGCAATTACTGAAACTGCTTCTAACACAAACAATCCACCTGTTATCGCAAGAACAATTTCATGTTTTGTAATAATACCAACAGCTCCTAAGGATCCTCCTAAAGCCAAAGAACCTGTATCACCCATAAATATTTTTGCTGGTGGCGCATTAAACCATAAGAAACCAAGACAAGATCCTATTATTGCTCCACAAAATATTGATGCCTCTCCTACTCCTTCTATATAAGTAATTTGTAAATAACCTGAAAATACAATGTTTCCTGTTACATAACTTATAAATGCAAAACAACCTGCAACTAATATTACTGGCACTGTTGCTAAACCATCTAATCCGTCAGTTAAATTTACTGCATTTGAAGATCCTACAATAACAAATAAATAAAAGGGTATAAAAAACCATCCCAAATTTATTATTAAATTTTTAAAAAATGGAAAATAGAGGTTTGTTATTTCGTTAGATCCACTACAAAAATAAAGTATAAGTATTCCAATAAATGCTAAAATAAGTTGAATTGAAATTTTTAATTTTGAACTAATACCATTTGAATTATTTTTTTTTATTTTTTGAAAATCATCGTAAGCTCCTAATAATCCGAAAGAACCAGCTATGTAAAGCAAGAACCAATTATATGGGTTTGAAAGATCGCCCCATAAAAGTACTCCTGAAAAAATACCAAGCAATATCATTAGACCTCCCATAGTGGGAGTTCCTATTTTTTTTACTATATGATCACTTGGTCCATCTTCTCTGATTGGATCATGAATTTGATTTGAAGAAAAATAATTGATAAGTGGATTCCCAACTAAAAAAACTACTATCATAGATGTAAACATTGATAGCCCTGTTCTTACAGTCAAATATTTAAAAACATTTAGAAAGCTGAAAATTTCGACTAAGTTTGAAAATAGACTAAAAAGCATTGAGTCGTCCTTTTTTTAAGCTTCGACTTATTTTATTTAAACCTGTGGAATTTGAGCCTTTAATCATTAAATATTCACCATCCTTAATATCATTTATAATAAAGTTTAAGATATCTTTTTTTGAATATAATATTTTTCCTCTTTTTTGTGGTGTAATTTTGTTAAATGTATCAATAATATTTTTACCATAAACATAAGCTTTATTGATTTTAGTTTGGTTTATATGTTTGGCAGCTTTAATATGAAGTTTTTTTGAAAATTTACCAAGTTCAAGCATGTCACCTAACAAAATTAATTTTCTTTTAGAATTTGTATTCAAATTATTTAATTTTCTTAATGCAAATTGAAGAGATAAAGGATTAGAATTATAGCTTTCATCTATTAAATTAATTTTTTTTTCTTTTATTTTTAAAATATTTAAATCTCCTCGACCTTCTGGAGATTTAAAACTATTAAAGAAAAATTTATCTAATTTTTCTAAATCAAAATAAATTGAGATTACTCCCAAGGTTGATAAAATATTATATATATAATTTTCATGATTTTTATTTATCGAAAATTTTAAAATTTTTTTATTGTGATTTATAAAAAGAATTGATTTTTTTTTTTCTTTTTTAATTTTAATTAATTTAATATTAGATTTATTTTTAATACCATATGAAATTACTTTTAATTTTTGTAATTTGGATTTTGATTTAAAAAAGTTGAAAAATTGATCATCTGCGTTTAATATTATTTTTCCGCCTTTTTCAATATTATTTATTAATTCTGATTTTGCTTCAGCAATACCTTTTAAATTCTTAAAATTTTTAATGTGAGCGTATGAAATATTTGTAATTACACCAATATCTGGCATTATAATTTTTGTTAAAAGGTCGATTTCCCCCTTCCTGTCCATGCCGACTTCGAAAATACCTATTTTGTCTTTCTCATTTAAATTAAATAAGGAAATTGGAACTCCATATTTATTATTATACGATTTTTTTGAGTAAGATGATTTACACAATTTACTAATCATTTGTCCTAACATCTCTTTTAATGAAGTTTTCCCTGCAGAGCCTGTGATTGCTATAGATGAAATATTGGATGATATTCTTATCAATTTGGCACATTCAGAAAATGTTTTTAATGAGTCTTTTACATATATTTTATTATTTATTTTATTGATTGATTTATTTTCGATGACTGAAATTGATGCTCCATTACTAAATGCTTGATTAACAAATTTATTACCATCAAACTTTTTTCCTTTAATGCCAAAGAAAATATTATTTTTTTTAACTAATCTGGAGTCTATTGAAGCATTATTAATCTTAATATTTTTATTAATATTTAACTTAGTTACCTCAGAAACAATATTTGATTTCCAATTTCTATTTAAAGATTTATTTTTCCTTGCTATAAATTTTTCTATACATTTTTTGTCTGAAAAATACTTTCTTGATGTATATTCTTGATAAACCTCATGCCCTTTTCCTGCAACAACTATTATTTCATTTGATTTAATACCCATAATTGCTGATTTTATTGCACTTTCTCTTAACCCTATCTCTATCAATTTATTTTTTGAAATATTTAACTTGATATCACTTCTTATTTTTTTTGGATCTTCACCTCTAGGATTATCATCTGTCAAATATATTTTATTACAATATTTGTTAGCAATCCTTCCCATTATTCTTCTTTTAGGTTTATCTCTCTCACCTCCACATCCAAATACTAAATTTATATTTCTTAATTTAAATTGTTCCTTTATATTTTTTAGACAAGTTTCTAGAGCGTCGGGTGAATGAGCATAATCAAGAATTATTATTCCATTGTTCCTAAGTTTTCCAATTTTTTCTAATCTTCCATTAACTGGATTTATTTTTTCAGCTATTTTAATAATTTTTTGTAAAGGGATTTTACTTTTAATTGCTGCCATAATTGCCATTAACAAATTTTTAATTTGAATTCTTCCAATTAGTTTTGTTTTAATTACATACTTTTTATTACTAAATAAAAATGTGATTATTTGATGGTCTTTTAGAAATTGATGATCAATTATTACTAAATTTGATTTTTTTTTGCCTATCGTAAATTTTTTAATTTTATTTAAATTTGTTATTTTTTTTAAAACGGGTGAAATGTTTAATTCATTATCATATATAGCATACGATCTTCTTTTCATTAATTTTTTAAATAAGATTAATTTTGATTCAAAATAATTTTGAAAAGTCTTATGATAGTCTAAGTGGTCTCTCGTTAAATTTGTAAAGATACCAATATCAAACTTTAGTCCATCTAATCTATTTTGTTTTAATCCATGACTTGAAGCTTCTAAAATGACATTTTCAATTTTTTTTTCTTTTAATTTTTTTAAAATTTTATTTATCTGAATTGTATCAAAAGTAGTATTTGAATAATTATTTTTTATTTTTATGCCATTAATTCCTAATGTACCAATGGCTGCAACTTTAACCTTATTTAATTTTAAAATTTGATAATAGAAATTTGCTATTGATGATTTTCCATTTGTACCAGTAACTGCCACAATATTATTAGGCTTTTTATTATAAATTTTTGTACTAAATTGAGATAATAAAACTCGAGGTGTTTTAAAATTTAAATATAAAATTTTATTTACCAAACCTTCTTTTAATTTATCAGAAATTATTATTCTTGATCCTTTTCTAATTGCATCTTTAATAAATAAATTTCCATCTGTATTATTTCCCTTAAATGCAAAAAAAATATTTCCTCTTTTAACTTCTTCAGAATTAAAGGCTATTCCTGTGAAAGTTATTTTATGAAACTCTTTCTTTAGATTTGGGTAGTAATCTTTAAGCAACATCATTTACGCTCTTAATATTTTGTGGCTAAAATTGGCCCAATTTTATCCATTATTTGACCAGTTACCCAAACTGTAGTCCAGCCAGCAGTGTTCCTCCAATTACCTTTATAGGGATATCTTTCATCTCTGTAATGATAGACAAAATCTCTATTTGCCTTTGGCTCATCCAA
>CETH01044035.1_pt1 | contig 19118 bp, 17 predicted proteins | sample 361461 | NCBI WGS metagenome assembly CETH01 (sample SAMEA2622695, study PRJEB7988) | marine metagenome | isolation source: saline water (ENVO:00002010), including
TTTTTTTTTTTATTTTTTATTAATTTAAAATTTTTAAATTTTTTAATCACAGACAAAGAATTATCTGTAGAGCAGTCATCAAAGATAATTACTTCTTTATCTTTGAAATTTTGATTTTTGCAAGAATTTAGTGTTTTTTTTAGAAATTTTTCTTTATTAAAGTTAGTAATTAGAACAGATGCATATATTCTTTTCATTAATTTATTTATATATTATATTTTAGTTTAACCAAGATTTGTAATTTTGTTTCTTATTATCTATAAGGAATTTATTTTATGATGACAAAAAAAAAAATTTCATTAATTATAGTTTTAAATTTACTCCTTTTTTTGCCTAAATCACAAATTTTTTCATTAGAGAACAAAATCACTGGGGAAAAAAATTTTTTTCACGAATATAATGCATTTAACAATGATGGAACAATCAATGTCATTGTTGAAATTCCGGCAGGAGATAATGATAAGTGGGAATTGTGGAAAAAAGATGGTTCAATTCGTTGGGAATTCCAAAATAATAGTTTTAGAAAAATTAAGTACTTGCCATATATATCGAATTATGGATTTGTACCACAAACATTATTTTCTAAAGAGATAGGAGGTGACGGAGATCCTGTCGATGTTATACTATTAGGCGAAAGATTTGAAAGAGGTTCTGTAATTAAAGGTAAAATTTTAGGATTAATAAATATGAAAGATGAAGGAAGACTTGATAGCAAAGTAGTTGCTGTAAATCAAAATAGTTTTGTTTTTAACTCCTCAATTTTAAATAATTTTGATGATTTAAATGCAAATTATCCTGGAGCGTTAGAGATAATTGAAATATGGTTTCAAAATTATAAATTAAATAATAAAATTTTAATTAATGGTTATGGCAGTGTTAATGATGCAAAAAATTTGATTAATAAGTCTGTTGATCCATATAAGCTAATAAAAGGATTTTGGGAGAATAATAAGAAATAACAATGGAATTAGGAATTCAAAACTTAGACAATTTTAAAGATTTTTTTTTAAATCAGTCTATCCAAATAGATATATATAGTTTTTTAATTTCACTTTTACTTTCAGCAATTCTGGCTTTGCTAGTTAAGTATGTGTATTTAAAATGTGCAATGACCTTAAGTAATAAAAGTTACTTTTCTGATCTTTTTGTTCCTTTATCAATTACTACAACACTTGTAATTACAGTTATAAAATTTTCATTAGCATTATCTCTTGGGTTAGTAGGAGCTTTATCTATCGTAAGATTCAGAGCAGCAATTAAAGAACCTGAAGAATTAATATACCTATTTTTAATTATAGGTATTGGTTTAGCATGTGGAGCTAATCAATATATAGTGGGAATTTCTGCAACAATTTTTATTACTATTACATTGTTTATTTTTAGTAAATTCAGAAGATCAGATATTTATATATCTGATACAAAAAATATAAATGTTTTGCATCTAGAGATTAAAAATAAATCTATAAGTTTACAAAAAATTATAAAGATTTTAGAAAAGGATACCAGCTATCTGAACCTGAAATCATCAACTATATCAGAAAATACGGAAATATATTTATTTTGGGTTGAATTTAAAAATAAAAAGGCTGAATTAAAAGCAATTGATAGAGTTAGAAATTTAGACCAGAAAGATATTGTCGCATCATTTTATTCAAATGAAAATTTAAGTGAATAAATGTTAATTAAAAAAAAAAATTCATTTAAAATCGTTAAAAGCAAATTATTTGATAAAATTAAAAATTTTGTTTTCTATTTATTTTGTTTTCAAGTTATAACTTTTTTGGTTATTTTTTTTTGGTATCAATTAAGTCCGATTAAAAAAGTTCATACACCTGAAAAAATTATAAATTCAATCTCCTCTGTAATTTTTAAAACTACTGGCTTAGAGGTAAAAAAATCTGTAAATTATGTTAATAGTTACATCAAGAGTATTTATTACAATATTGTACCACCTAAAATTCCAAAGCTTTATCTAAATTTAAATCAAAAGTCCGTTATAGCTCTCGAGTTTCAAAGACAAAATAGATCTAATTTTGAAAATTTAAATAAGGAAGACAGAAGTCTAGTAGAAAAATACGTAAATGGAACTTTATTATATGAAAAATCTGAGTACCCCGTGAAGTTAAGAGTTAAGGGCGATAGGGAAATTCATTTTTCTGAGCCAAATTTTACTTCATATAAAATTGATATAACCTCTGATGACAGATTGAATGGTTTAGAAGAATTTTCTATTCAAAAACCTATAGCTCGAAACTATATCTATGAGTATATTTTTCAAAAGCTAAGTAAAGAGTCAAAAATCATTTCCTTAGATTATTCGTTAGTAAATTTTTTTGTAAATGGAATAGATAGAGGAATTTTTGTTATTGAGGAAGGATTTTCAAAAGAACTTTTAGAGAAAAATGGAAAAAGAAATGGACCAATATTTGGGATTAACGATAGACAGGGAAGAAATTTTCCAGAGATAATTTTCGAAGCTTACTCAGAGCTTGATTGGTATATAAATGATCCAGATAAAATTAAGTCAGGGTATTCAATATTAAATTCTTTAAAAAAAAATAAAACAGGTGATTACGAAAATTTCATTAATTGGGATCAGTGGGCAAAATATTTTGCAGTTTCAGATTTACTTGAAACTTATCACGGAGTGCTACCAAGAAGTGCGAGATTTTATTATAATCCAATAATAGGTAAAATTGATCCTATTAGCTTTGATGGTCACAAAGGGACTGGAGATTTTTCAAATTTTATAATATTAGATTTTTTAAATGAAAGATCAAGATGCTCCTGGATCTGTGATGAAAGAGATTGGTTTTTAAAATTTTTTCTAAAAGACAAAAATAAATTACGTAATGAATTTATAAAAAAATATCTTAAACATTTAAATTTAATAACTGAGGAAAAATATATAGATGATTTTCTAAGCAAATATCAAAAAGATATAAAGCTTTACAACAAAGCTTTTTATAAAGATTTTTCTAGAGTTGATAAGATATTTTGGAAAGGTATTGCTCCATATATTTACGATGATAAATATTTATATAAAAGAGCTAAATTTATTAAAAATAAAATAAATAATATTAATTTAGATGAACTTATTTTTTCTAAGAATAATGACAAATTAATTATAGATGGTTTCTTAAATTCCAAACCAATAAAAATTATTCCTGATTGTGAAAAAGAAAATGATATGAAAAAAGAATATTGGGTGTATAAAAATTCAACAATTAGTTGGAAAAATAATTGTGAAAAAATTATAATTAGTGGTTTTAATAATATTAGTAAAAAAATTAGTCTTTATAATAACCCAAAATTAAATCTTAATTATTTTCCTATAAATCTCAAAAGTTTTAAACCTTTAGAAGATATTATCAAAAGTATAAAAAAAGAGAAATTTATTATGCCAATAGAGGAAAGCATTAATATTAAAGAAAATACTCTGTTAAATAAAAACTTAGTATTAAAGTTAAAAAAAAATCAAAATATATATTTATCAAATGGAGCATCTTTAGTGATCTTCGGGGATTTACAAATTGAAGGAGATAAAAATAATAAATCAAAAATTGAGGGTTTAGAGCCAGAATATGGAAGCCTAATACTAAATGGAAATATAAATAACATTTCAAATACAATATTTAAAAATTTAAAAGCACCAAGTTTAAAAGGTTTTAGTTTGTATGGTGCTGTAAACTTCATTAATAGTGAAAATTACATAAGCGATACAATTTTTATAAAATCACATTCTGAAGATTTTGTAAACTTTATTAATTCTAAAACAGAATTAGAGAATATTGAATTAATAAATACTGCTTCAGATGCAATAGATGTTGATGATGGAAAATTAAAGTTTACAAATTTAAAATGTAAAGATATAGGAAATGATTGTTTAGATTTTTCAAATTCAGAAATAAATGGTAAAAACTTTTTTGCAGAGAGAGTACAAGATAAATCTATAAGCGTTGGCGAGAAATCTAAAGTTGAAATTAAAAACTTAAATCTAAATAATTCTGAAATAGCTATAGCCGTAAAAGACAGTTCAAAAGCAAAAGTATCCAATATTAAAATAAACAATAGCACCGTTCCATTTGCTGTATTTGTAAAAAAAAGTGAATATGGTCCGGCTTATTTAAAAGTTGACAATCTAATTTTAAATAATAGCAATGAAGTCTTCCTAGTAGACAAAGTTAGTACGCTGAAGATAGATGGAAAAAGAATTTTTGGAAATCTTGAAGGAAAAAATATTGAGGGAATGATGTATGGAAATTTATACGGAAAACAGACGAAAAGATAAAAAATGAAAAGATTTGAGAGGAAATACATTGAAAGAAAAAATAATGCTTACTTATTCAAAAATTTTCTATTTACAAAGAGTTTCTATAAAAAATACGACAAAAGAATAGTTAATTCCTTATATTTTGATGATGTTAATTTTTCGTCGTTTAAAGACAATGTTGATGGCAATACTCAAAGATTAAAAACAAGGATTAGATGGTATAATGAAATCCCAGATTTAATAAATTTAGAGATTAAAAACAAAAATGGTTTTCTCGGTTGGAAAGATACAATTAAACTTAAAAATATAAAAAGTATTGAGGAAAATATAAGAAATTACTCCAACAGCGAATTGGAAAATTATTTGAAAAAAATTTTTAAAAAAAATATGTTTCCAGTAATTAAAACAAAATACTCAAGAGAATATTATGAATATGCACATGAGAATATTAGGGCTACTATTGATACTCAGCTTGAATTTTTTAGCGTAAAAACAAATTTTAAAATAAATTTTGATAAAGAAATTATGGAATTTAAATACCCTGCATCAAATGATCAAATATTCAGAAATTACATAATTCCAAAAAATAATTTTAGATTTCAGAAATTTTCAAAATATGTTGTTGGTGTAAATTTATTAAATAGAAATCTTCTCTTATGAGATTTAAATATATTACTTGTAGATTATGTCTGATTTAACTTTAATTATTCCAGCAAAAAAAGAAAAAGAGTCGCTCCCAAGAGTTTTGCAGAGCCTAAAATACCTTGATCATAAAATAATTGTATCTTTGCCGAAAAATGATCTAGAAACTATAAACTCTATAAAAGATTTTAACATATTAATACATGAACAGTTGGGAAAAGGTTACGGTAATTCAATATCTGAAGGTATAAATAGGTGCTCTACAAAATACTTTTGTATATTCAATGCTGACGGTTCTTTCGAGTATAAGGATTTAGAGAAAATGTTATTAAAATGTAAAGATAATGACTTTGTGTTTGCATCTAGGTACCTTGAGGGAGGTGGTAGCGATGATGATACAGTTATAACATATATCGGTAATAAAATTTTTTCATTGGTGGGTAAATTACTGTTCTCACTAAATTTAAGTGATATATTATACACTTATGTATTAGGAAAGACTTCAAAATTTAAGGATTTAAATATTAAATCAAATGATTTTAGATTTTGTGTTGAATTTCCAATTAAAGTTGAAATATCTAAAATGAATTATGTAAGCATACCTTCTTATGAAAAAAAAAGAATAGGTGGGAAAAAAAAAGTGAATGAATTAAAGGACGGTTTTTTAATTTTGTCGGAGATTATTAAATTATTTTTTAAGTCTAAAATTTTTAGAAAGAAAGTAATAAATTAGCAAATAAAAACTTAAATTATAAAAAATTATACTTACCAAAATAACAGAGTGAAAATAGTAATTTGTGGCAATATATATTGAAGGTATATTCATTATAATTAAAATAAGCCCTGATAAAGTATTCATCCAATCATCTTTAATCGCAGTTTTTGACCTTAAAAATCTGAAAATTAATTGATGAAGATGCAATTTATCAGCAGATGATATCTTATTTTTACCCAAAAAACGTCTTAATAATGAAAATAAATTTTCAAATGCAGGATACCATAGCATGTTGGCAATATAGTAAGGAGAAATATAATTTGTATGTTGATGCATTTTAATTAAAATAAAACCAATCGATATCGATAATAAATAAGATCCACTATCTCCTAGGTACACAATTCCAAATAAGTTAAAAATATAAAATATTATGGTTATAATTAACAGTAAATTGATTATGTCTTTGATCTCATTATTAAGATTTATATGATAATTTGAAATATAAAAGATAGAAGCTAATACCAAAATAAAATATCCTGATATCAACCCATTAAGACCATCTAGAAAATTGCTACCATTGATCAATACAGCAAAACAGAAAATTGTTAAAAAATAATTAAAATAATTTATGTTTAATAAATAATCAATAAAACCAATATTAACTCTAACAATATTGAGACTCTCGAAATGAACTAAAAAAAAAATGACACTAATTTGTAAAAACAATCTTAATTTTGGACTAGAAATAATATTTTTATCAGAAAGTATACCAACCAAAAAAATCGAGATTGAAGCAATTTTAAAAAAAATTAAATTTATTGGCAAACACACTAACAAAGAGGTTACGATAAACAATCCACCAATTAGTATGGGGGCTTTATTGGCTTTACCAAGCTTTTTGTGATCTGAATAATCTACATTTTCTTGTAATATTTCATATTTTTTAAAAACAAAATAAACAAATATAAAAAATATTATTAAATATAAAATATAATTTATATTCATGTATTAAATTGTTTTAAAATAACTTCTTTAAGTCCGTTTTTTAAACTTATACGTGGTCTCCAGCCTAATTTTTTTATGATTGTTGAATTAAGATTTTTTTTATAAGTTCCATCAGGAAATCTTTTATCAAATCTTATTATTCCACGATAATTTAAAAACTTAGAAATTATTTTTGCTAAATTTATAATTTTAATATTCTCCCCTGTGCCAACATTTAAAATTGGTAGTTTTCCTCTAAAAATTTTATTCATTTTTTTTGAAGAAACATTTAAACATTTTAATATTGCTTCTGCGAGATCATCTGAGTGAATAAATTCTCTAATTGGTTTTCCAGTTCCTAATAGCTTGACAATTTTTTTTGATTTTTTTTTTGCCTCAATAAATTTAGAGACCATCGCTGGAATTACATGACCATTTATTTTATCAAAGTTATCATTATTTCCATATACATTTGTAGGCATAAGGCATATAATATTTAATTTATAATCTTGAAATAATGCCTCGGAAAGCTTGATACCAGATATTTTGGCTATAGCATAACATTGATTTGTTTTTTCAAGCTCTCCAGTCAATAAACTATTTTCAGAAATTGGATTTTTTGCAAATTTAGGATATATGCAAGATGTCCCTAAATAAATTGTTCTTTTAACTTTTTTGTCTAAGGCAAGTTGCAATAAAGAGTTTTGAATTTCAACATTTTCTAAAAAAAAATCTTTTTGATTTGAGCTATTTGCTATTATTCCTCCAGCTCTGGCAGCAGCCATAATTAAATATTCAATTTTTTTATTTTTAAAAAAATTTTTAACTTTTTTATAATCTCTCAAGTTTAGTTTTTTTTTGTCTACTGTTATAATATTTTTATAACCTTTTCTTTTTAAAAGATTTAATAATGAACTTCCAACAAGTCCCTTATGGCCTGCTAGAAAAATATAGCTTTTTTTTTTCATTATTTTTGATTCAATTTAGCTAATTTAATATCGGAATCTAGCATGTCTTTAACAAGATTTTTTAAATTGTACTTTAATTTGTATTTTAAAATTTTTATTGCTTTTTTTGGATTTCCCTTCAAATAATCAATTTCTAGAGGTCTATAATATTTTCTATCAACTTTAATTATCAATTTTTTTTTCTTTCCAAAGTCCAAGTATGCTTTTTCGTTTAAACCACTGCCCTTCCAGATAATCTTCAATTTTAAATATTTACAACACTCATTTATAAACTCTCTGACACTAATTGTCTTACCAGTCGCAATTACAAAATCATCAGGCTTTTTTTGTTGTATAATTTTCCATTGAATTTCTACATAATCTTTTGCATGCCCCCAATCTCTTTTAGCATCAAGATTACCGATATAAAGTATTTCATCAAGTCCACACATGAGCTTAGCAAAAAACATTGTTATTTTTCTAGTAACAAATGTCTCTCCTCTTCTTGGACTTTCATGATTAAATAAAATTCCATTTGAGGCGTGAAAGCCGTAAGCTTCTCTATAAACCTTTGTTATCCAAAAAGAATATAGCTTTGAAACACCATATGGCGATTTTGGAACCATTAGCGAATCTTCAGTAAAAGAATTCTTTCCAAAAGTTTCTCCAAATAATTCTGATGTGCTAGCTTGGTAAAATTTACATTTTTTTAAATTTAGAAATCTCATTGCTTCTAGAATTCTTAAAGTTCCTAATCCACTAACCTCAGAGGTGTATTCAGGTATTTCAAAAGAATGCCCTACATGGCTCTGTGCACCAAGGTTGTAAATCTCATGTGGTTTTACTTTATTAATGATATTTACTAAACTATTTGAGTCTGCCAAATCACCATAATGTAAAAAAAAATTTTTAGTTTTATGAATATCTTTATAAATATGATCTATCCTATTTGTATTAAATGTTGAGGACTTTCTTTTAATACCGTGAACGATATAGCCCTTTTTTAAAAGTAATTCTGCAAGATAGGAGCCATCTTGTCCCGTAATACCTGTTATTAGAGCTTTTTTTTTCAAAAATTGATCTATTTAAATAATTTATTATATCCTAGGACTAATACACTATAAACAGATAATATTAAATTTTTTTTTTGATAAAGATAATATAATTTAAATGCATCTAAAATTTTCTGTAAATTATTTGAAGAAAGTGAATTTTTAGACAATCTCCAAGAAGATAAAACTAATGGAATATGTGATAGCTTTATTCCTTTTTTTAATAGACTTAACCACACAGCGAAATCCTCTTGTGTTGTTAAATCAGGAAACTTTATTTGATTTAAAATTTTTTTGTTAATAATTACTGTGCTAAGACCTATAATATTTTTTTTTGATAATTGCGCATATGTCGGATCATTATTTACATGCCTTTTTTTAATCAATTTATTTTTTTCATTAATAATATCATAAGACGTGAATGAAAATGATGTCAAATTCTTTTCCATAAATCGTATTTGTTTGTCAAGTTTATCACTTTTCCATAAATCATCGGCATCGATAAACGCGATATATTTACCTTTACAATATTTCAATGCTTTATTCCTTGACTTTGAAACACCAATATTTTTTTTATTTATAACAATTTTTTTTTTTTTAAATTTAGAGAGCAAAAAGTTAACAAATTTTAGATCATGTAGATTCTCGTCGTCATAAACTAAAATTATTTCATAATTTTTATATGACTGTGAAAATATTGAGTTTAAAGTTTTGCTAATATACTCTTTTTTATTAAAATATGTAATTACTATTGAAACCAATTGATGTTTGCTCATTTTTTTTTATAAAAGAAGTAATTGTTCTTTTTTTTTATTTCTAAGTAAGAAAGGTTTTTGATACACGTTGAAGGTACATTCCAACATGGTTTATTATTCGTTACCTCATAGAAATATTTTTTTTCAATTAATATCTTATTATATTTAACCTCATCTACCCAGAAAAATGGGAAATTAGAGAAATTATGATGCTCATTATTATTAAGATTTAATTCATTATTTAACCTTTGAATATTTTTAAGATTGAATACTAAAATCGCTAAAATTATTAGTATATTAATTTTTTTAGTTACATTTTCATCGTTGAAATTAATCCTTTTTGCCAAGAATAATGAGATCGGTACTACTAAAACTAAAAATACTACACTATACCCTGCATACCTTAATGTTGGAAAATTGAAAAACCACAATACGAAGACTATCAAAATTAATAAATAACTCATTATTACAAGCTTAACTTTGAAGTCAAATTTTTTTTTAACTACGAAATTTTTTTTCAAGTATATTATAAATATTGTAGAAATAAATAAAACTACCAGAATATAATCTGAAACTTTTGTAAAAAAATATTTTTCAATCCAATTGCTTACCCAATTAATTCCCGAAATATATTCTTGGTGATTAGAAATACCATAACCTGTACCCACCCCTGCTTTAGACCAAGCTTTATAATGAAGATTTAAATATTTAACTGTACTTTCTGAAATAGACCAATCAATATTATCAGTTAAACATGTAAATGTTACAGGGTACAAAAAACATCCAGTTGAAGTAAAATTAAAAAAAAACACTGATCCTATCGAAATTAAGGATACTAAAGCGAATTTTATATCTGATATGTATTTAATAATTTCTTTTAAACTAAATAAGTATAGGAATAATAGTAATGGTATAATTGCATAAATAACATATAAGAATTTTGTTGTGATAGCAAAAATAATAAATATGAGTGAAATTAAAACAATTTGTTTTTTTAATCTGGGATTTAATTTCTTAGAAAAAGAAAATGAAACAAATATAAAGCTTAATAATACTAAGAATTGGCCCAGATAATCCGACCCATACTCAGATAACCTGTAAAATTTTACGAGATAAGTGACTAAAGCGATAGATATTATAATTTTGCTAAAATTATTTAGATTATTTTTTTTAATTAAAATAATTAGTCCTGAGAAAAAAAATACTTGAAGCAAAAAGTTTGTGATATTGAATAAATAAATATCTACAAATGGAAGATAAAAAATTGAGTTAATAAGGAAAATTGAGGAAAAATGCTTAAATCCATGGCTAAGATTGCCTAATCCAAACTCTAGTTTATACGATGAAAATTGAAGTGAATTTGGTAAATGATAGTATGGAAAATCTTCATTAGTTTTAGAAATTAAAAAACCCAAAAGTAAACAAGCAAAAATGATTAAAATTTTATTTAAATGTTGCTTTTCAACTAAACCTTTTTTAAAAGATTTATAGAACAATATTAGTCCAATTAATAAAATTATAGAATTATGTGTATAATTATGAGGTAAAATTAAATGGGTAATACTTGAAATAATATATAAAAAAAAAATACCTAATATCCCTTTAAGTGATAAATTTAAATAGTAGTTTTTTTGAAAAATATAACCAGTAAAAATTAAACCATATCCTAATGTACTCAATAATAATAATATACTTATTATAAAAAATATTAATGTATTTAAGATCATGCTTAGTCTAAATAATTAGATAAAATTTTATAGTGATTAAATATGCTAAATTTTCTACTTAACTTAAGATTTTCTAGAATTATTTTACTATTTCCTGAATTTTTTAAATAGTTATCAAAGTTTTTTAAAAAACTATTTTTGTCATTATTTTTAAATATCGTTCCATTAAGGTTATTTTTAATGATTTCATATGGGCCTGGTTTAGCATCAGATGAATAAACAGGAGACCTGCAAAATGCCGCCTCTATTAATACGAAACCCGGATCTTCCCACAACGATGACAGTATAAAACCTTTTGCTTTTTTAAAATATGGAAATATATTTTTTTTATATCCAAGCAGTAAAATATTATTTGATAATTTATGGTTCTTAATAAAATTATTTAATAAATAAAAATTTTCCCCCTCTCCGATAATAAATAATTTTATTGTTGGATGCTCTTTTATTAGCACTTTAAAACATTCACAAAGAAATAAAAAATTTTTTTGCTTTGTGAGTCTTCCAATCGCAAGATAAAAATCTTCTTTGAGATCTATTTCCTCTTTTTTTTTTTTATTAATTTTGTTAACATGGATAATAGGATCAAAAAGAATTTTTAATTTTTTTTCATCACATAAATTTAGACTTTTTAAATAATTATTCGTTTCGTTTGTAGGACAGGTAATCAAATAAATTTTCTTAAATGCAAATTTCCATAAAAGCTTTCTAAACATATTGAGTCTTGGAAGTCCTGAAATTCTTAATATAAATTTTGTTTTAAAACTAAATAAGATCAACAGAATTAAAGGTAGTGATGTGATTAAGTGAATAACAATATAGTCAGGTGGTTTTTTTTTCAAAGTTTTTAGCAAGGGTAAAAAACCCAATATAAAAAAAATTAAAAATGAGATCCTACTAGAAATTTTTCCATACTTCGGCAAATACTTTATGATATTTAAATTATAAAAATTTAATAAATTTATTTTCTTTTTTCTTATCTCAGAAATATTTTGATTAAATTCTCCAAAAAAATTCATAATTGTAGCATCAAAGTCTTTACCAAATTTATTTAAGCTGTAGGCTGAGTTTATAACAGCTTTGCAAGTTGCTATCGGTGTAAGAAACGGTGACCAGTAATATATGCTTGTTTTTTTCAATTTTTTCAAATTTGCATTTAAAAATTTATAGTTTCATGTACAAAATGTTTATATTACAGTTTAATTTTTTTAACAAATATTATGGACGAATATAGTCTTAAATTAGACAAATCATTGATGCCTATCGTTGCAAGTATTAATAATCCAATAATATTGGAATTAGGTGTGGAGAATGGAGTATCTACTAACAGATTTTTAAAAATATGTGCGAAAAATAATGGTAAGTTATTTTCTGTAGATGTCAAAGATTGTTCCAAGGTATCTAACGACATAAATTGGAAATTTTTTCAAACTAGAGATGATAATTTTGAGTTTATAAAATCAAAAATTCCAGAGAAAATTGATGTACTATTTATTGATAGCTTACATGAAGCCCCACATGTAGAAAAGTTAATTAGATTTTATTATCCTATTGTAAAAGTTGGGGGATATATTTTCATAGATGATATTTCACACTTGCCTTATATAAAAAACAAAAATAGAGATAGCTTTTATTGTGAAATAAATAATAGGGAAACATTTAATAAAATTCTCTCTATTTATTCAAATAATTCAATAAATTTTGATTTAAATTTTTCTTTTTTTTCCTCAGGTTTGGCAATTATCAAAAAAAAATCTGACAAAGAACTGAATAAAGTATCAGAATTAAATGAGAGAACCATGTCCATTAAAAATATTTTACGTAAAATATGGAAAAAAATAAAAATAAAATAATTTTTTTCATGCCCTCAATTGATGGCGGGGGAGTTGAAAAAAACTTATTTATAATTTCAAATTACATTAGAAAAAAAATTAATAACGTATCTATCGTAACTTTTGATAAAAAATTCAAAAAATTTTTTAATGATAAAATAGAAATTATATCAGTAGATAATATTGAAAATAATAAAAACTATTCCAAATATTATAAATACTTAAAATGTATTAATTTGTTAATGAAGGAGTATTATAAAAACAAAAATATTTTAGTTATCGCATTTCAGGCAAACATTTATGCAGTTATTTTAGCTTTCTTTTTTAACTTTAAAATCATTTGTAGATCAAATTCTTCGCCAACAGGGTGGGGTCATAATATTTTTAAAAAATTTGTTTTTAAATTTTTTTATAAATATGCTGATGAAATAATTGTAAATAGTAAAGACTTTCAAAATGAATTTAAACGAAGATTCAATTTAAACACTTCCTGTATATATAATCCCTTGGACAAAAATAGGATTGTAAATCTTAGTAAAAAAAAAATTAAATTTGATTTTTTTAATAATAAAAAATATTTAAATATAATAAATATTGCTAGATTTACAGATCAGAAGGATCATTTAACTTTGTTAAAGTGTTTTAAAAATTTAAATAATAAAATCAAATCGAAACTTGTTATTATAGGGTATGGACAAAATAAAAGTAAAATGGAGTATTTCGTTAAAGAAAACAAACTAGTTAAAAATGTAAAAATATTAGATTTTAAAAAAAATCCATATCCTTATATTAAAAAGTCAGATTTATTTATATTAACTTCAAAATATGAAGGACTACCAAATGTATTACTTGAAGCCCAAGTTTTAAAAAAATTTATTATTTCCTCTGATTGTCCTACGGGCCCAAAAGAAATACTTCTTAATGGTAAAATAGGGGATCTTTTTAATATTGGAGACTATAAAGAGTTAGAAAAAAAAATTTTATTTTTTTCGAAATATAAAAAAAACTTAACATACAAAATAAATCTTGCATATAAAAATCTACATAGATTTGATCTTGAAAATAATTGCGAAAAATATTGGAAATTAATAAGTAAATATATCTAATGATAAATTTCAAAGATCCACAATTGAGATATCTGATTGATTACGCAAATATGAAACAAGGATTAATTAAATTTCAAAAAAATTTTTTAAGACCAAGCCAGATAGAAAGTTTTTTGAAAAACGATTACCTTGGTATGCCATTGGTTTTACCTATTGGAATTAAATATTTTAAATATAATAAAAAAAATATTTATAAAATAAAAAAAAAATTAATTTTAAAATATATATTTAAAACAAAAAAAATAGACTATGTCGGAATTAAAATTTTTTTTAAATTTGGTAATAAATTTTCTTATGACGCTGAACTAAAAAAAAAATATAAACCTCATTTTAGATATATAATTAAAGAAAATAAAAAACTTTTAAAAAATATTAATTTAAAAAAAAATAAATACTATTTATCATCTTTCCAAACAAGAAATATACCACATTTAGGCCATGAAAGAATAATATCAAAAATGATTAAAAAAAATTCAATTGTTTTTATTAATCCTCTAGTTGGAGTCAAAAAAGAGGGTGATTGTAAAAATGAAATTTTAAAAAAAATTTTTAATAAATTAAAAACGGAAAATTTATATAAAAATAAAATCATTTATGGCCCTGTGTTAGCTAATATGCATTATGGGGGACCGAGAGAAGCTATACATCATATCAACATTAGAGAAAAACTTGGATTTAACCAATTTACCATTGGAAGAGATCACGCAGGGGCGCAAAATGTATATGCACCTCTTGCAGCATACAAACTTGTTAAAAAAAATAATAGAAAGTTTAAAATAAATATTTTTTATCATAAAGGTTCTTATTTTTGTAATAAATGTCAGAAAGTCGTAATTTTAGGTGAATGTGGACATAAATCATTAGTTGAAATTTCTGGAAGTGAGTTTAGAAATTCTTTAATTGAAAAAAAACAATTTAAATTCGCTAGGGTCAAATTGCAAAACTATATAAAAAATATTAAAGGCAAATTGTTTTATTGATGAAAATTTTAACAACTATTGGACCAGAGACTATAAGAAAGAAAAATTTAAAATACCTTTTAAAACATACCAGCTTGATTAGGTTAAATAGTTCTCACAATTCAGTTGATTGGCACAAATCTGCAATTAAAAGTATTAAGAAATTAAAACCAAAAGCAATGGTATTAGTTGATTTTCCTGGCATAAAACCAAGAACTGAAAATTTAAAAAACATTATAGTGAAAAAAAATGATGTAATCGCATTTTCTTTTAAAAAAAATATCAAGGGTAAATTTATTAAATTGACTAAACCTTTGCCTAAAATATATAAAAAGTCCTCATTCTCATTGGACGATGGAAAGATTTTATTTAAAACCAAGTCAATTAAAGATCAGGTAATTTTTGGTAGGGCAATAAACAATTGTATAATCAAACCAAAAAAAGGATTAAACATTCCTGGATCAATATATGATGATAAAATGCAAGAAAAAATTTATTTTAAACATTTTAGAATTTTTAAAAAATCAAAAATAGATGCAGTTGGTTTAAGCTTTGTGCAAAATGAAAATATTATAATCAAATTAAAAAAAAAATACCCTAATATTATAATGGTTTCTAAAGTTGAAAACAGTGAAGGTTTAAAAAATGTAGATCAAATATCAAAATTTTCAGATGCTATCATGATTGATAGAGGAGATCTTTCTGCAGAAATCGGTGATGAAAATTTGTACGAGGCGATAAATACTATATCTTTAAGCGCAAAAAAATATGGGAAACCATTAATTATGGCAACTGAAAATCTTGAAACATTTTATAAAAGTAATAATCCATCTAGAAATGATATCGTTTCGCTCGGTTTTTCAAAACAAATAAACTCCGATATAATTATGTTAAGCGAGGAAACTGCGTTATCCCCAAAATGGAAAAAAATTTTTGATTGGTTAAGAGGTTTTTTAAAAAATAAACCTAAGAAATTAAAAAAATACAACCCAGACGAAATTTTTTGGAGTTTATCAAAATTAATAAATAATTATTCACTTATTTTGTTTACAAAACATGGATTAATGTTTGACAAAATATTCAAAAATAATTTAACAAACCAAGTAATTGTTTTTACTGATACTAAAAAAACTTTTGATATAGCGCGATTTTATAAAAATGTTACATGTATTTTAACGCCGAAATTTAATAATAAAAATATTAGTCAATTTTATTATAAAATGATTAAAAAATATAAAACAAAGATATTTGATCATAATGATTTCGCGTTTTTAATTACTATTTCTTTTCCAAAAAAGGGTGCGAGAGCAAACTCAATTTCTTTAATAAATAAAAAAAATATTTAGTTTGTGCTGACTGAATTATTAAAATTATTATTTTTTATTATTTATAAATTTATACCAAAAAAAAAGGGTTTATTAGTATTTGGTGATAGGGCTGGACAGAGATTTGCTGATAACTCTCGTCATTTATTCATATACATAAATAATAAATTGAAGAATAAATTTAGACCTATATGGATTACAAAAAATAAAGGTATTTATAATTTTTTAAATTCAAAAAATTATGAGGTTTATTATTCAAAATCTTTTAAAGGAATTTTTTATTGTCTTGTAGCTGAATGGCATTTATTTAATTTTGTCGAAGATGACATTAACTCTTTTATAACACGATTTTCTAATTGTATCTTATTATGGCATGGAGTGCTTCCAAAGAGAGTAAAGGTTATAAAATTTAATAAAAGTAAAATTAATAATTTTATTTATAAGAGGACAAAAAAATTTTTTGTATATCCGGATAGAAAACTAGCAGATAATTTGCTAAATAATTTTCCTGAATATAAGTATGATTTATTGATATCTAATTTACCAAGAAATTTAATTTTATCGAATAATGACAATATATTTTTCAATGAAAATGAGAACAAATTAATAAAAATTATTAAAGATAAAAACAAAAAGGTATATGGGTACTTTCCAACATGGAGAAACGATGGCCTAGAAGTTTTTAGAGATATTGAAAATTTTAGTGAATTAGAAAAAATTGATAATGCTTTAAGTTCAAATAATTCCTTAATACTTTTAAAGATACATATGAATTCTGATAAAAAGGATGGGGATAGAAGGTATAATCCTAAAATAGAAAATATAATAGAAAAATTAAAAAATTTGAAATCATTTATTTTTGTTGATTATGAAGTTGATTTAAATTCTATATTAAAACATTGTGACTTCCTAATTACAGATTATTCAGGGGTTGTATTTGATTATTTATATTTAAAAAAACCTATAATATTATACGCACCAGACTATGAGGAATTTAAAAAACAGAATGGATTTGTAATTGACGTAATTGCAAAGAGAATTGCATCAATTGCGAATAATATCAGTGAGCTTGGCAAAATAATAAATAAATATTCCCAAAATTTTCAAGAGAGCAATGAGTATATTAAAAATAAAGAAACTCTATTAAACGAAATTTTTAAAGACGAGAATAAAGAAATTGAAAATATAATTGAAAAATTAAAAAGTTAATATGATTTATAATTGATTTATAATAATTTTTGACAATCTTTTATCCAACATAAAAGATATTTAAGCTCTTTTTTATTAAAGATACCAGCCTTTACAAGAGTATTATAAGACAACAACAAGCTATCTAAATAAAAACTATCTCCTAACTTAAATTTCAGACCTCTTAATAATGAAAATCCTTTTTCAAGGTCTTTATATAATGGCATTTCTTGAAACAAATCATCGAAAATATTATGGAAATTTCTTATTTGTTTCATAGTTGTTCCAAAAAAGAGGACACTAGACCTATTTTTAATTATAATATTTAGTGCAATTATACCTCTCCAGATATCTGTAACTCTCATATTGCATGTAACTGGTAAATACATAAGAGGAAAATATTTTTTAAACCATACTGTATTTTGACTATTTAATGGCGCATATGCATTGCCAGAACTAACTTTAAAATTCTTTGTAAATTTAATATTAATTTTTTTATTTAAAATTCTATATATAGCATCAACATCAGGGTTTCCTTCACACAATCCTTGTTGTAAATAAAATTTTTTATTTATTTTTTTTTTGGAAATTTTAGCTTCTTTATCAATATATCTTAAAGGTAAACCTCTTGGCCAAAGATTCTTATCTTTTTTGTTAAAAAGTCTATAAATGTTCACCCAGTTTTTTTCATTAATTTCATATACATTATGATTTAATTTTATATGACTAATGAAATTATCCAATGGGTAATTATCATCATCAGTCTCTAAAATTAAACTACAATTATTTTTAAATGATATAAGATAACCAATATTTTTTCTTGCATAACTATTAACTCTACATATTTTGGAAAATCTAAATTTTAATTTTTTTTGTTCTGATAGTCCAAAAAAGTTTCCATATTGCATTGCGAAATTACTAGGAGATTTTTTATCTCCAATAATAACTAAATTATAATTATTTTTTTTACAAAGTTTGCTTATTTTTTTTATATTTTTATTAGGTTTGTTTATAGTTGTAATTACGACATATTTTTTCATATATATTATTATAATTAAATATATTAAATTTATAATTTATCTATAATATTAAAATGTATAAATTCATATCAGAGATTATAAGCAATTTTAAAGAAATTTTTAAACCTTTTGAGGCGAAGACTCTTTTTCCGCAAAATGTAAATAATATTAATGGTAATCAGATTTTTTTTTTTAAAAATAAAAAAAGTAATAAAAAAATTAAATATTATATTATAAGAAGATCGCCTGGAGCTGGTTTATTTTCAAATTTAATTTTTGTATTAAATCATTTAATTATCTCAAGTAATTGTCGGTATATTCCAATTGTTGACATGGAACATTTTGTTACGATTTACAACGAGAAGAAGACTGTTAATAACACTAGAAATGCGTGGAACTATTATTTTGATAATAAAAATAGCTATAGTTTAAAAAAAATTTATAGTAAGGAGAATTTTATTTTAACAAGTAACAAATTTGGTAAGAATTTTTCTCATAAAATTGCTTGTAAAAAATTTAGAAATATTTTTAAAAAATATTTCAAAATAAAAAAAAAATACTTAGATTTTGCTAAAGGATTTGAGAAAAAAAATTTTT
>CETH01184327.1_pt1 | contig 19101 bp, 19 predicted proteins | sample 361461 | NCBI WGS metagenome assembly CETH01 (sample SAMEA2622695, study PRJEB7988) | marine metagenome | isolation source: saline water (ENVO:00002010), including
CGGATTAGAAGTCCGTTGCTCTATCCAGCTGAGCTACGAGGGCATTATTCCAAGCCATAAATTACAAATATGACTTACTCCATTAAAACTAAAATTTATAGTTAATTTGAAAATTCATATTATTATTGTTGTTATAATAAAAATTAGATTCAATTTTATTTTCTTTTTCAATAGATAAAACATTAATCATAGATATAATTCTATTTAAAAGCATACCAGCTATCAAGAAGCCCTTAGCCTCATCATATAATTCACTTTTATTTCTCCAAGTGTCATATTGATTTCTAATAACACTATCACTATTCCAATCCCAATAATAAGATTCTCCACTATAAGTAAATGCAGAAGGTCCAAAATTTAATAACTGTTGATTATTAAACTCTTCCATACTATTATAATTACCAACATGTGCAGCAAATAAATCATTTTTCCCATACCAATTAACTCCCGCATTATCAGAACCATAAATCCTATAATCATTTCTATATGTTTCATATTGATTACCACAAAAAAATACAGATGAGAAGAGGATCAAATCAGATAATAAATGAGCATCACCCTTAACATTATTATTCAAACTTTTCTCTCCCCAACCTGGTAGTATAAAAGATTTCCAAATTTGTGAAGGATAAATAGATGAACTAAATATTAATAAAGCAATAACAATATAAAAATTATTTTTTCTCATTTTTAAACCTTGATAAAATTAAAATAACCATACTTACAAACAATAATATTAAAGAAAAAACATCACCAAAACGAGTATAAAATGTTTTATCATAATTATTCTTATTGATTCTAACGTCCATTGTTCCAAATTTATTTAAATCAATTCTTTGCTCAATTACACCTTTTGAATTTATAATTTGAGATATTCCAGTATTAGCACATCTAATAACAGGTATCCTATTTTCAATAGCTCTAAAAATAGATTGTCTAGCATGCTGTTCTGGCTCTGGAGGTGTTAAGTACCAACCATCATTAACTAAATAAATCATTACATCAATTCCCATATTAGCATGTCTACGATTAATATTAGGGAAAGTAGACTCAATACATATTAATGACGCAAACCTATAATCACCCACTTTAAAAACATAATCCTCTTTACCCTTTGAAAAATTAGCTTGGCCAATATTAATATTTTTTAAAAAATCGAAATTTTCAGAAAAAGGAAAATGCTCAGCCAATGGTACTAATTGACGCTTATTATATAGACCTTGTAAACCATCCTTATTAACCAATACAGATGAATTATAATAATCACTACCTTCATCAAAAATATTACCTGTTAATAAATAAAAATCACGTAAGAATAAACGTGGTAAAAAATAACTTACATGATGACTCTGTATTGAATGAAATGGCATGGCAGATTCTGGCCAAACTACAAGGTCTGTATTAACTGAAATATTATTAATAGTAGAATCAATTATAGCATTTAACAAATTATCTTTATTATAAAAATCTCTTTTTGTTGTTAGACCAATATTAGGTTGTAAGACTGTAACATATAAAGATTCTTGTGTTTCATCTTTAACTTCATAGTTATGATATAAAAAATATCCTACAAACCATGGAAGTGCTAATAAAATTAAATAATATAAATACTGAAATTTATTTTTTGATTGTAAAAATTTAAATACAAAAACATTAACACATAATATCCAAAAAGTTATTCCATAAATACCTGTATACTCTACATTTTGAATCAGGTATAAATAATTAGTTTGTGAATTGGCTAATGAAACCCATGGGAATCCTAAAAGACCATAAGATCTTACATATTCAATGACAACCCAAAATATTATAAAAAAAATCATATTATACTTTTTAGAATAATCTCTTGAATAATACCATAACAAGGAAATAAATATTGTATTAAAAGATAAAATAATGACTACAATAACCATTATCATAAAAGCAATAATTGGTGTAGTTCCAATATTAGTAGATAACCAAAAAACAACTATTAAATGATAGAGGATCCCCCATAAGAAAGAATACTTTAATAATTGATTACGATTATATTCTAAATGAATAACTTTTAAGAATGGAATTAAGCCAAACCAACTTAAAAAACCAAACATTGGAAAGTGCTGGGATATACCTACTGTAAACGCCGATATTAAGATTAATAAATAATTATTTTTTAGGATCATCTAAATAATTTTGTAAAAATATTGCGGCAGCTGCTTTGTCAATTTCATGCTTATTATATCCAGTCTTGATACCTTGAAGAACTAATGATTTCTCTGCCATTTTAGAAGTTAATCTTTCATCATAAGTATCAATTTTTATTTTTATTTTTTTTTGCAAAAAATCAATGAATTTAATGACTTTATCAGTTTGCTCTGAATGTGTATTTTTCATAGTAACAGGCATACCAACTAAAACTACTTCAACATCAAATTCTTTTATTAAAATATTAAGTTCATCAACAACTTTATCTATGTTTTTATTAATAATAATTTGAAGAGGTTTTGCAATAATTTTCATAGGGTCTGAAATTGCAACCCCTATTTTCTTACTACCATAATCTAAAGCTAAGACTCTTCCCAAAACTAATTACTAAAAGTTTGATTAAGTTGATTTTTAATTTTCTTACTAGGTTTAAATACTATCTTTTTCATTGATGGTATAATGACAGATTCTTTTGTTTTAGGATTTCGTGCATTTGTTCTTTCCTTAGTTAAAACAGTATTAAAAACACCAAAATTTCTTAATTCTATTCTAGAATTACCACCATTAGCTAAAAATAAATCAAGGAATGAATCAAGAACACAATCAAGGATAATCTTTGATTCATCTTTATTCATATTTAATTTATATGAAATTTGATTAATTAAATCGTTTCTATTATATGTTTTAGATTTCATTTTAAATTCTTTCTATCTTAATTGGATTAATCGAATTAATAACCTTTTGTTGCAACATTTCAAGCTCTTTAATATTTTTAACTTCTATAATCAGTAAACAAGTTGCTAAACCATCTGATGCACTTATATCAACACTTTTAATATTAATATTTAATGAAGATGTTGATTCGGTTAAATCTTTTAATAGATCTTTTCTATCTTCAAAAATTATTTTCAATCGGACTAAAAACATGCTAGAACCTTTTAAATCCCATTCAACATCTATAAACCTATCTCTATTTTGTCTGATTGGTAAATTTTTACAATTAACCCTATGAACAGTTACACCCTTCCCTCTTGTTATATAACCTATAATATTATCTCCTGGTATTGGACTACAACATTTAGGAAATGATATCATTGCATTCTCTATACCCCCTACTCTAACACCTTTAGCAATACCACGTGCTTTTCTTAAAAACCGCTGTGTTAGAGTATCACTACTTTCATTATTTTCTATATCTAGATGTTCTATCTCTATATCATATTTCTTTAAAATTTCTTTAAAAGTATGCTTTCCTTTTGCAAAATTTGAAAAAATCAAATCAGAATTATTATAACCCATTTTATTTGGTTCTTTAATAATTATTTTTAATAATTTTAATTTTTTAATTTTTCTTAAAGATTTTTCTAACATTTCCCTACCAAGCTCTATACTTTTTGTTTCTTCCTCTTTTTTAAGGAATCTTTTAATATGTGTTATTGCCTTAGTTGTTTTAACTATTTTTAACCATGCTTGATTAGGCATATGATTAGAAGAGGTTATAATTTTTACAGTATCTCCATTTTTTAATTCTGAATTCAAAGGAATAATTTTATCATCAATCTTTGCACCTGAACATTTTAATCCAATCTGTGTATGAATAGAAAATGCAAAATCTATTGGTGTTGAACCTCTCTTTAATTGATGAACTTCTCCTTGTGGAGTAAAAACGAATATTTCATCTTCAAATAAATCAATTTTTAATAATTCTAATAATTCATTTGGGTCTTTATCTTCAGATTTAATAATATCTACTAAATTTCTCAACCATTCTATATAAGAATTCATTTTACTATCTGGTATATGCTTATTTCTATGTCCTTTTTCTTTATAAATCCAATGAGCAGCTATTCCCACTTCTGCTAATTGATCCATAGATTGTGTTCTAATCTGAATTTCAATAATTTGTTCATCCTTACCAAAGACAGTAGTATGAATAGATTGATATCCATTACTCTTAGGTGTAGCTATATAATCTTTAAATCTTTCTTGCATAGGAGTATATAATTGATGAACGATACCAAGGACAGCATAACATTCTTCAATTTTATTAACTATAATTCTAATTGCAAATAAATCATATAATTCATCAAACTTTTTAGACTGACTTTGCATTTTTCTATATATTGAATAATAATGTTTAGCTCTACCAAAAACATTTCCTTTTATTGAAAATATATCAAGTTCTTTTTTGATAGGTCTAATAAATTCATCAATATACTTATTCCTAGCTTTATTAGTAGCATTAACTTTTCTTTTAATACTATTATGAGCAACCTTATTAGTATACTTTAATATTAAATTTTCATAATCCATTTTTAACTTATTCATACCTAATCGATGAGCTAATGGAGCATAAAGATCTCTTGTTTCTTCTGCAATTCTAATCTGTTTTTCTTGTGGTAAAAAATCTAAAGTTTTCATGTTGTGCAATCTATCAGAAAACTTAATAATTATAACTCTTAAATCTTTTGCTACAGCCAAGAACATCTTCATTAAATTCTCTGCTTGTCTATGTTTATAGTCTCTAAATTTAATACCTGATAATTTTGAAACTCCATAAACTAAATGTCCAATATCTTTATTAAACTTATTTTCGATATCTTGTCTTTTTACATTGGTATCTTCAATGGTATCATGTAATAAACCAGCAATTAATGTATCCATATCCATATGCCAAGATATTAATTGAATGCATACTTGAATACAATGTTCAAAATATGGAGCACCTGATTTTCTTTTTTGACCTTCATGAGCATTAGAGCCAAATTGATAAGCAGACCATAATAAATCTATATCTTCTTGATTTAATACATATTCTTCGGAGAAAGCTTCTAATATAGATTGAAATCCTTTTGGATATTTAGACCTATAATTTGGAAAGATTTTTTTAAGATTATCTAAAACCATTAAAATTTAAATATTATAATTAAGAAGGCATTTGATATTCAGAATGTACCGCATCTAAATTATCAAACTTAGCATACTTATCTATAAATGAAACTTTAACTGTTCCTGTAGGTCCATTCCTATGTTTAGACACTATAATTTCTGCTAAGCCTTCATCTTCTTCAGATTTAGAATATACATATTTTCTATAAATAAACATAACAACATCAGCATCCTGTTCAATAGCACCACTTTCCCTTAAATCAGACATAATAGGTCTATGATCAGTTCTTGTTTCGACAGCTCGTGATAATTGAGATAAAGCAACTATAGGTATATCCAATTCCTTTGCCAATGCTTTCAAAGATCTAGATATATAAGATATTTCTTGCTGTCTACTCTCTGATTTTTGTGGAGCGTGTAATAATTGTATATAATCAATAAAAATTATATCAATGTTCTTATCAACTTTAAGCTGTCTTGCTTTTGCCCTTAATTCCATAATATTCAAATCTGCAGAATCATCTATATAAATATCTGATTCTGATAAAATAGATGCTCCTTCAGATAATTTTTTCCATTCATTTTTTGGTAATTTACCAGTTCGCACTAAATGACTATCTGTTTTAGACTCTGAAGTAACTAGACGTTCAACAAGCTGTTTGCTTGACATTTCTAAACTAAAATAACCTACCTTGAGTTTGTGATCAATAGCTACATTCCTACCAAAATTTAATGCTAATGCAGTTTTACCCATTGAAGGCCTACCTGCTAAAATAATTAAATCTGATTTTTGGAAGCCCGATAACATATTATCTAAATCAAAAAAAGATGATGGAACACCAGTTATGCCACCAGTACTTCTCTCATCCCAATTATTAAATACTTCTTTTATTATTGGTTGAATATTTTGGAATCTACCCTTATCTGAATCCTTGGATAGTGAAAATAAAGTTTGTTCTGCCTTATCTAATATTTCATTAACATCCCCTTTATCTTCATATGCATCATTCGACATATTGGCGGCGACATTAATAATATTTCTTAAAATTGATTTTTCTTTTACCAATTTAGCATAATACTCAACATTCTGAGTAGAAGGAGCTTGCTCAGTTAAGCCAGTTATATAATATGCATCACCTACATCCTTTAATTTTTTATTTTTCTTTAATTGTTCAATAACACTTACATAATCAATTGTATTATTATTTTCAAATAATGTAAGCATATTTTCATAAATAATAGAATGGGATTGGTTATAAAAATCTTTCTCATTTATAATTTGCATAGATTGAGCCATAGCTTCAGGATTAATTAATATACAACCTAATACAGCGGCTTCTGCTTCTACTATACTTGGTGATAACCTACCGATATTTTTCTTATTTTCAGGCATTAATATATTTATCTCTAATTAATTTAAAATCTTCCCATGCATATCTTTTTAAATCTGGATTTTCTAAAAGATCAGCGGGATGATATGTTACTAATAAATCCATTTCATTATAATTTAAAATTTTTTGTCTCAAATTCATTATTTTTTTTGTATTAAATACCGAAATCAAGGATACCTCCCCCAATGCTACAACCAAGTTTGATTTCATATTTATTAATTGATTTTTAATATCAATTTTATACTTACTAAGTTCTAATTGTGTTTTACCTTGAGGAACTAATAAATTCAAAACACATACGTCCTCTTTTGAAACATTAATTGAACTCAACATTTTATTTAATAGTTGATTTAATTTGAAATTATTTAAATCTGCTTTGCTTTTATATTCAATAATAAAAACTATACTAGATTCAGGATTACCAACAACCTTTATAAAATCCTTAAAACCGCTATTTGATTTTAAATAAATATTATCACCAAATAGATTTTTATATAAATTTAAATATTGATATATATCATTCCTCTTCAACTTCGTCTTTAGAGCTTCTCCAATCTAAATCTCCATTAACAAATTCAGAGGTAGCTACAGTAATAGGCTTTTCTATATCATAATCAGTATCATCTAAAAGTTGATCTAATTGGTCCGAATCCTCAATATCTTCTTCAACAGAAAACTCTTGATATCTTTCATCAATAATTTGTCTAGCTCTAGCTGAAGTAATCATAATATTTTTATATAAAGAATCTGTATCTTTCAAAAAATTCTTTAATTGAACAGCTTTAATTTCCATTATTTAATTAACTCCTTAATTTTCTTTTCTATCCTATCTGTTGTTTTATTAAAATTATCATTTATAAAATGATATTCAAATTTTTGTTTATAACTCATTTCTAATTCAAATCTCTTAAGCCTTTGATTAATCAATGTTTCTGATTGACCTCTATTTTTCAATCTATCATTTAATGTTTCTATCTGTTCCTCATTATTAAAACCAGGAGGTTCAATAAAAATGGATATAACATTATCCTCAAATTCTTCAATTATATTCATGCTACCCTTAACATCTATATCCAACAAAATAACTTTATTAGAGTCTATAGCATTTTCAATAGGATCTATAGGGGTAGCATATCTATTGCCATGTACAAATTCCCATTCTAAAAATTCTCCAAAATTTTGTTTATGTTCAAATTGTTTTAAAGTTAAAAATATATAATCTTTGCCATCTACTTCTTCTTTTCTTTTTTCTCTCGTTGTTGCAGAAACTGAAAATGTCCAATCTTTATTTCTTTTCAAAAGCTCTTTACATATTGATGTTTTACCCGTCCCTGAAGGAGCTGATAGTATTACTAACTTGCCTTTATTTTTCATAATATATTCTGTACCTGTTCTCTTATTTTTTCAATATTGTCTTTAATATTAACGACCACATGCTTTATAGATAAACTATCAATTTTAGAACCTATTGTATTTGTTTCTCTATTTACTTCTTGTAATAAAAAATTAATTCTCTTACCAGCAGCATCATCATTCAATACATATTCTTCAAGTAATTCCATATGGCCTTTAAGCCTAGAAATTTCTTCATTAATATCTTTTTTTTCTAAAATTATTGCTACTTCTTGATACAATCTTTCTTCATCTAAATTAATATTTGGCATTATATCATCTATTTTAGATTTAATTCGATCTAATTCTTTACTAGAATTACGAGATGATAATCTAACAATTTTTTTGATTTCTTTATTAATTATTTTTATTTTAGATAAAATATCTTTTTCAATTATTTTTCCTTCTTTTATTCTATATGAATTAAATTCTAACAAAGCTTTATCAATACAATCTATAATAAATTTTTTGCTTGGCATTTTATCAGGAGTACTAGCTTCAAAGATGTCAGCAAATTTCAAAAAATAATCAATAGGGACTTCATCTTTAGAATTTAATGCTTTTTGTAATAACTTAACCTGTGATACATAGCCATTTAAATTAATATCATTAATTTTCATCTTATCTATACTTTTAGAATTTTTATTAATAACAATATTTAGATACACCTTACCTCTCTTACACGCTTTACGAACTAATGATATTATACTATTTTCATATTCATAAATAGAATCATTTATTTTAGGTAATATCTCTAAGTATCTACTATTAAGTGATTTAATTTCAACTATAACATCATAATTAGCATTATTACTATCGGATCTACCATAACCTGTCATACTAAGAATCATAAATATTAGTAACCTTTTATAATTTAGTGGCTCTGATTTTAATATATTTAATATAGTTATACAAGGTTTTTAATTAAGATTTAATTATCCATATTAATATTAAAACCTATACTATGATTATTACCAAAAAATATAGAATGATTTTCAGTATATGAATAATCAAAATTTATATTATTAAGTTTTAAACCAAAACCAAAAGAGTAATAATCATTATTAATACCTAAACGTAAAAATAAATCAGAAATCATTTTCATTTCAAAACCTAATTTGGAATGATTAATTAAATCATATTCGTAAAATAAAATAGTTTTATCAGATAAATTCACACTAGTACATAAATAACCATTTAAATCGAATTTTTCTAATAAACCTGTGTCCCATTTCTTGATTGCCAAAATATTATTAGCTCCAAATGAAAATCTATAATTTGAAAATTTCAAAGCGTATCTAATATCGAAAGAAAAACCAATGGCATTAATATTATCTATACTATGAAAAACTGGCTTAAAATTTATTCCCATTACAAAATTACTAGCAATTAATCTATTGTATGCGATTAAAAAGCCTGTTTCTTTATCTTGAAATAAATAAATTGCCTCATAATTAATATCCCCTAAAATTGGAGGGGAACCATTATCTTCCCAAGCCAAATCCGTATTAAAATTATTATTAATTTCTCTTCTTACTAAACCTAACAATAAATTAGATTTTTCACTTGCATATATACAATATGACATACGATAAATATTATACAAATCATCATATTGGTTTATTGATAAAAATATATTATTATTTTTATTATTTAGAAATAAAGGAGAATCAAAGGTACTACTAATATCATCTGTAGAAGCATGAATACCACCTATACTAATATTACGAGGATTTGATATAATACTATATATATCATTATAAGATAATAAATAAGAAAATACAATTATACTTATAATAAATGACTTAATCATTATTTTCAATTTTTTTCTTTAATAAATTCAGCACATTCAAAGCTTCTATAGGAGTTATATTATCTAAATCAATTTTTTCAAATTCATCTAATAATATATCTTTAGTATTAAAGAGTTCTTCCTGATGAATAATTTTATTGCTACTACCTGTGTTCATAAACTCATACAATAAATCTGTTGCTCTATTTAAAACATAAGATGGTAAACCAGCCATTTTTGCAACATTAATACCATAGCTCTTATTAGCGCCACCTTCTTGGATTTTTCTTAAAAATACTATGTTACCATCATGTTCTTTAACAATAATATTTAAATTAAAGGCATCGGGTAAATCATCTGCTAAAGCAATTAATTCATGATAATGTGTTGCAAATAATGTTTTAGCTTTAACTGATGGATTATTATGTATATATTCTGTAATAGACCAAGCTAAAGATAATCCATCAAAAGTGGAAGTTCCACGACCGACTTCATCAAGAATAATTAAACTTTCAGGAGTCGCATTATTTAGAATATTTGCGGCTTCATTCATCTCAACTAAAAAAGTAGATTCCCCACCTGATAAATTATCACTTGCGCCTACTCTTGTAAACAATTGATCAATAATTGGCATACTAGCTTTTTTAGCTGGGACATAAGAACCTATTTGTGCAAGAATAGAGATTAATCCTACTTGTCTTAAAAATGTACTTTTACCAGCCATATTCGGACCAGTTATAATTGCTATTTGTTTTTTATTGTTATTCAAATCTAAATCATTCGTAATAAATTTATCATTAATTGGTAGTAGTTTTTCAACAACAGGATGCCTTGATTTCTTAATACTAAAACTAGATATTCTATTATTTATTTGAGGCATTACATAATTATTATTATTTGCATTAATAGAGTGAGAAACCACTACATCAAATTGAGCTAATATATCAGAGTTTAAAAGTATATTTGATATATTTTTCATAATAAATTCTATTAAATCAGCATAAATCATATTTTCAATAATGATAATCCTATCTGTTGAAGATAATATTTTATGTTCATAATCTTTTAATTCTTCAGTAAAGTATCTTTCACTATTTGTTAAAGTTTGCTTTCGAATATAATTATCTGGGACTTTATCAATGTGAGTTTTAGTAATATCAATATAATATCCAAAAACTTTATTATATCCTATTTTCAAACTAGCAATCCCAGTATTTTTTTTCTGTTTTTCCTGATAATCTAATAACCATTTATTAGCATTTTCAGATATAGAACGCAATTCATCTAATTCTTTAGAAACACCAAAATTAATATAACCGCCCTTATTCAAGTTAACAGATGGCTCACTTTTTATTACACGATTAATTTCCAAACATATTTTTTTTATGTTTTTAGTTTTAGAAAATAATTTGAACAATAATTTATTTTTACTAAGACTATTCTTAATAGCATCTATTACTAACAATGAATTTGACAAATTAATAATATCTTTAGGATTTGACTTACTAGTAGAAATTTTAGATATAATCCTAGGTATATCAGAAATACTTTTTAAACTATCAACTATAGATGTATCTAAAATATTATTTTCTAAATATTCTTTAATCATTTTTAAACGATAATTAATTTCTTTTGAAGATCTAAGAGGTTTAGATAAATGTTGTTTTAATAAACGTGATCCCATTGGGGTCAAAGTATGATCTATCGTATCAATTAAAGTTCCATGTAAACCTTTTCCGGATATAGATTGAAAAACTTCCAAATTATTTAAAGTAGAAGCATCTATTTTCATAGTATTATCAGATATAATTTTAGATATAGATGTAATATGCTGAATTCTTCCAAAATAATTAGTTTTAACATACTCTAAAGAAGAACCTGCAGATATAATACCTAAATCATCTTTATTAAAACCATATCCCTTTAATGAAGAAGTTCCAAAATGTTCAATCAAATTCTCATAACAATTTTGATGATTTGCAATCCAATCATGATAAGTAGTAACTAAAATATCATTAATTCTTTTAACATCAATATTCTTAAGCTGTTTTTTACATATAATAATTTCACTAATTGAGTATCTATTTATTATATTATATAGTTCAGATACTTTATCTTCACCTACATTAAATTCACCTGTTGAATAATCTAATATTGAATAAGAAAAAATATCTTTCATAAAATATAAACTACATAAAAAATTATTTTTATTATGTTCCAAATATTTTTCAGCAATAGCTGTTCCTGGAGATAATACTTCAACGACTTCTCTTTTAACAATACCTTTAGCTTCTTTAGGATTTTCAACTTGCTCACAAATTGCGACTCTATAACCAGCAGTTAATAATTTATATAAATATTGATCTAATGAATGATACGGGAAACCTGCTAATGGAACAGATGAAGCAGCTCCATTAGATCTTTTCGTTAATGTAATACCTAAAATTTCAGATGTTATCTTAGCATCTTCATCAAAAGTTTCATAAAAATCTCCCATTCTAAATAGCATAATTGAATCAGGATATGATTCCTTAGCTTTCCAAAACTGTTTCATAACAGGAGTAGCATGTTTAATATTATTATCTAAGTTTTCTTTCATTCCCTATTCTATAAGTTATATTTATTTTATCTAAATATTCTAATAATGGAACTGCAAATTTACGAGTGGTGCCTGTTAGTTCTTTAAATTGTTTAATATTTAAAGAATCATTATGTATAAAAAAATCATTTATATTTTTTATTAGACTATCAATGTTCTGTCTACTAAAGATTAAAGAAGCATCTAATATAATAATTGATTTTTCTAAAACTTGAATATTTAATATTTTTTTAATAGTTATATGATCTTCATTAAAAAAATCAGTCAATTCATTAATAGTTAAAGCATTTAATTTTCTATCATTAATCAATTTAAAAACTTCTTTCATAATATTTAATTCAGAATTTGATAACTTTATAGAAAAATCATATTTTGACCAAATATTATCACTATATCTAACTTCTTTCTTTTTTATTAAAGCACCTAATATAACATCTAAAAAATCTTGTTTTATACTCAAAGAATTAATTATTTCATCTTTAATCATTCCTTTTTTATATGGATACTGATTATGAAATTTTTCAAAATATTCAATAATACTAACAAATATAGAATTTAATTGCTTATTAGTCAATATCCATACGTTATCTAATAATACGACATTATCAATATTTTTAATTTTTAGTTTTAAAACATCTTCTGATACATTTAAATAATTACCTAAACTAATTAAGGTAAATGGATTATTATATCTAGATTCTATTATAATCTTAAGCCTACTATATTCATCTTGAGCACTATATATATTTAAAATATAGGTTTTATTATCTTTCCATTTTTTATGAATATAAAAATCTAAAATTTTTCCTCCACCTATTGTTTTTAATGGAGAATATCTTCTAATTATAAACTTATCTCCAATAGATAAAATTAAAGGTTTCTCAAATTTAAGTAGTGCCCCACATTCATCACCAGGATTTAACTCTTTATTATTAAAAAATTGAATTCTACCCATAACTTCTTGAGTACCACAATAAATACGCAGTCTTTCATTGTTTTTAACCGTTTTATTAATTTTATTAATTAATTTAATAGATACAATTGCGGATTCATATACTGTAAAAAAATTCTTTTCTGATAAATGATTACCTTTTTTAATTATCATCTTATCAGTACTTTGAACATTAATAGCACATCTATCACCCATTTTTAATTCTTTAACTGAATTATAATGAGTTTCTAGACCTCTTATTTTAATTTCTTTATTTTGAGGTAAAATTTTTATTTTATCTCCAACACTAACCTTACCAGATAAAACTGTACCGGTTACTATAGAGCCAAAACCTTTTGATACAAAAGTTCTATCTACAAAAAGTCTAAAAATACCAGAATCTATATTATTAACATTATAATTATAATTAATTAAAAAGTCTTTCAAATCAACTAAGCCTGTATTATTAATAGCAGATACTTTATGTACCTTTTTATCTTCTAAAAATGAGCCCTTAACAAATTCCTTAATATCTTTTTCAACTAAATCTAACCAATCGTTGTCTACACTATCAATTTTGTTAATAATAATAGATCCATCCATAATATTAAGCATTTTTAATATTTCAAAATGCTCAATTGTTTGAGGCATAATACCATCATCTGCAGCTATAACCAATAAAGCATAATCTATAGCATTAACACCTGTAACCATATTTTTAATAAATTTTTCATGGCCAGGAACATCAATCATTGTAATATTTTCATTTAAAAATGCAAAACCAATATTTATGGTCATCCCTCTTTTTTCTTCTTCCTTTAAATTATCAGTATTAATACCTGTTAAAGCCTTAACTATTGATGTTTTTCCATGATCAATATGACCGGAGAGACCTATAATATGTTGTTTTATATTAGACAATTTTTTATTGATAATATTAAATCATTAATCTGATCTTGAGGCACTGCTTTTAAATCAATAAAAAAAGATTTACCTTTGATATATCCAATAGTTGGAATAATAGATTGCCTAAACCTTAATGATATCTTACTAGAGTTAATAGAATTAGAATTTATTTTAATAGCCATACTTTCAATATCCTCAATTGGTAAAGAACCACTACCTGCCTGAACCTTTGATTCAACTAATTGTATATTATATTTCTTAATAATTTTATTATCTAAATCATTTAATATTTTTTTTCCTAAACTATTGATTTTTTTTCTATCTCTAGTTAATAAACTAAAAGTCAGATTACTACTTTCAATTTGATTATCAAAACGATAAGTTCTTAATGTAGATTCTAATAGACCTATAATTATTTTATCACATCTAAGGGCTCTATACATAGAATTTGAAAATATTTTTTTAATCATTTTTTTCTTACCACAAATAATTCCAGACTGAGGCCCTCCTAATAATTTATCTCCACTAAATGAAATAATATCTACACCCAATTTAATATAATCTTGAACTAATTTCTCAGCAGGCAATCCATATTCTGCATAATCAATAATAGCACCACTACCTAAATCTAAAAATACAGGGATTTTTTTTCTTTTTGCCAATTTAACAATTTCTTTTATTTCTACAGATTCTGTAAATCCAACTACTTTATAATTACTAGTATGTGCTATCATAATCAAACCAGTATTATCATTTATAGCATTTTTAAAATCTTCTAAATGAGTTTTATTAGTGGTTCCGATTTCAAACATTTTACAATTTGCTTTTTTAATTACATCTGGAATCCTAAATGATCCACCTATTTCAACCAACTCTCCTCTGCTAATGATTACTTCTTTATTATTAGAAAATGTATTTAAAGCAAGTAAAACAGCTGCAGCATTATTATTTACAATAATAGAAGATTCAGAACCTAAAATAGAATTAATTAAATAAGATATATGATTATTCCTATCACCTCTAGCATTGTTATTAATTTCAAATTCTAAATTATTATATGGATATATATTTTTAAATGTATCCCTCAGTATTTTTTTACTAATAGGCGCCCTACCTAAACCTGTATGCAATACAATACCTGTTCCATTTATAACCTTTTTCAAACTATTGTCATAATATTTTTTAACTTGCCTATCTATTCTATTATAGAGATTTTCTTTAATATTTTCTTTTAGAACACCATTAATAATATCAGTTTTTATATTCTTAATTTCTTGTTTAACAAGATTTTTAATAATGGAGTAATGAAATGTTATATTATTATTTTTATAACAATCTAAAATAATATGATCAACTGCAGGAATACTTTTAAGAACCTCACGGGTTTTAGAATTAATCTTATTCATAATATATAATCCATAAATTATCCTAGAAGCTCTTTTTCATTAATTCTATCTATTTGATTACTATCAACCATTTCATTAGCATATTTCAAATATAATTTTTTTGTAATAAATAGATTAAATAAATCTTTATCTATTTCACCATCATTAACCATATATTTTAAAATTCCTAATGCCTTAGATAATTTATATCCCTTTTTATATGGTCTATCAGGTGCTGTTAACCCTTCAAAAACATCTGCTATTGCAATAATTCTTGCCTGAATAGGCAATTTATCTCCAGAATAACCATTGGGATAACCTGTACCATTAATTTTCTCATGATGACAACCTGCATAAAATGGTACTTCCTTTAAATGATCTGGATATGGTAATTTGCTTAATAAATCATATGTTAGGACAACATGATCCTCCATAATTTTCCTATCATTAGAAGATAGAGTACCTCTCGAAATAGTTAAAAAATCTATTTCTTCTGCATCTAAAATAGGTTTATTTTCCCCTTCAACAACAATATTTTGCTTAGCAATTTCTTTAATTCTTTTTTGTAGTGATTCATCCATAAATTCACCACCAAGATTAGACTGTTCTAAAAATTTAAAATCATTATTAATCTTATCTAATTTAATATCAAATTTTTGATTATTATCTAAATCATTTTTTTGTATCAAATCTTTATAATATTCTATTTCAATATCCCTTTTTAAAATTTCAAATCTAAACTTAATTTCATCTATTTTATCATATAGACCTTCTAGCTTAGTTGACTTATTCATAATATATTCAGGCGTTGCTACCTTACCAAAATCATGTAACCAGCCAGCAACGTAAAGTTCATCTAATTCATCCTCAGAGAACATAAAGTTTTTAAACAAACCAGTTTTGTCTGAATTTATTTCTTCTGCAATCATCATGGTTAAAACAGGAACCCTATTACAATGTCCTCCAGTAACATGATCTTTTTTTTCAAGAGCTTCAGCTACAAGCTTTATAAAAGATCTAAATAATTGTTTTTGCTCATCAATTAATAATTGATTTGTTAAAGCAACAGAAGCTTGAGAGCTTAAAGCTTCGACTAAATCAACTAATTCATTAGAAAAGTTAATTATTTTATCTTCTTTTTTTGCATTAATTAACTGCAAAACTCCTATGACCTTATTTTTATGATTTTTAAGAGGAATTGTCAAAAATGATTTAGAACGATAATTATTTTTCTCATCAAAACCTTTAGTTCCTGAAAAATCATATTCTTGATTTGTATATGCATCATCAATATTAATTGTTTTACCTTCTAAAGCACATACTGCAGCAACATTATGAACATTTTCTGTTCCATCATCATTGTAAATTTTAACAGGGTAAATTGCATCTGGAACGGGTGCAGATGAACCACCAAATTTTATACCCAAAGATTCTGTATGCATAATTTCAAAATTCAATTTTTTACCTTCTTCTATAACAAGATAAACTGTCCCCCCATCTGAATTAGAAATAACTCTAGCTTCATTTAATATTTTTTCAAGTAAAATATTAATATTCTTTTCTTTTGATAATGCTATACCAACATCTATTAATTTTTTAAGATTATTTTGAATATTATTCATTTTTTATATATTTATATACAAAAAAGCTCTCATGATTATATACAGCATGAAAGCTTTTTAAAATTATAAAATTTAAGTTTAACTAATTAACTATTTCTTTAACTTTTGCTGCCTTACCTTGTCTATCTCTCATGTAATATAACTTAGCTCTCCTTACCTTACCTTTTTTAATTACATCTATACTTTCTAAATTAGGAGAGTATAATGGGAATATTCTTTCTACACCTATACCATTTGATATTTTCCTAACAGTAAAAGTTTTACTCAATCCAGATCCTGAAGAAATGGCAATTACCAACCCTTTAAATATCTGAACCCTAGATTTTTCACCTTCTATTACCTTAACACCTACAGAAACAGTATCTCCAGCTCTAAAATTTGGAATATTTTGTTTCATATCTTCTTCTATAGAATTTAAAATCTTATTCATTTTTATCTCCATTATTTTTTAGACTTATATTTTTCAAATAAATCTTTTCTCTTAGAAATAGTTTTATTAATTCTTTTATCTAAAAACCACTTCTCAATTTTACTATGATTACCTGATAACAAAATATCAGGAACTTTCAAACCTTTATATTCTCTTGGCCTTGTATAATGAGGACCATCTAATAATTCATCAGAAAAAGAATCTTTTTCTGCTGATTTATAATCATTTAATACTCCTGGTATTAAACGCATAATAGAATCAATCATAACCAATGAAGGAATTTCACCATTAGTTAAAACATAATCTCCAATAGAAATTTCATCAGTAACAAGTCTATCCCTAACTCTTTGATCAAGACCCTTATAATGTCCACAAATAAATACTATATTCTTTTCCTTAGATAGTTCAAAAGCCTTTTTATGATTAAACAATTCTCCATCAGGTGTTGCAAAAACTGTTTTAAAAGAATTTAATTTTAAACTATCAAACACATTAAATATTGGCTCAGGTTTCATAATCATTCCCTCGCCACCACCATACGGATAATCATCAATTCTACCATCATTATCATTAACATAATCAAATAAATTAATAACATTATATTTAACTTTATTTCTTTCTACCGATTTTCTAAACATACTTTGCTCTAGAATAGGTAATAATAAATTAGGAAAAGGTGTTATAATATGTATTGTTAACATTCTTTTATAAAAATATCTGAATTTTTTACTATTACAATTTCATCCTCATAATCAAAAAGCTCTATAAAATCATCAATGATAGGAATCATTATTTCCCTACCATTATAATCTATCAATAATGAATTATTTGTAGGTAAATGAATAATATCTATAACCTTTCCATAATTCATATTAAATCTATCAATTACTAAAAAACCAATTAAATCAATTAAATAAGTACCTTTTTTATCAGGTAGATCCTTCCGACATATGTAGATTCTTTTTCCACATATATCCTGAGCACAGTCTCTATCAATAATATTTTTAAATTTAACCGTACAATATTTATTATTATTTTTAAAAAACTCTACGCTATATTCTAATAATAAACCATTTTTTTTAATCCAAAAAATAATATTCTTATCTAGAATATCAGAATTTATATTATATAAAAAAACTTTTACTTCACCTTTTAATCCTTTAGGCTTTAAAATTTTACCTATAGGAAAAAAATTTTTAGATAATTTACTATTCAATTATTTCTAAAATAGCTCTTTTACCACCTTCTTTAGCATTACATGCAGATAACAAAGTTCTAATTGCATTAACATTTCTACCCTTTTTACCAATAACTTTTCCTAAATCACCATCTCCGACATTAAGTTCATATATAATAACATCTTCATTTTCATTAATATTAACTTTCACTTCATCTGGTTTATCAACTAGAGATTTAACTATATTTTCAAGTAATTCCTGCATATTCTTTATACCCCTTTATAAATATCTATTTTTTATCAGTTTTGTTTTTCCCTTTTGCTTTTGGAGCTTCATCTGCCTCTGGAGCTGCTTCTGCTTCTGGAGCGGCTTCTGCTTCTGGAGCTGCCTCTGCTTCTGGAG
>CETH01104653.1_pt1 | contig 19095 bp, 14 predicted proteins | sample 361461 | NCBI WGS metagenome assembly CETH01 (sample SAMEA2622695, study PRJEB7988) | marine metagenome | isolation source: saline water (ENVO:00002010), including
AAGGTTGAACAAAGTTCTCAGTTAGAACAACTGCCAGCTTTAAAAACAAGTAAAAACATTTTTGCTTCTCCTGGTGTTCGTAGGCTAGCGCGAGAACTAGGGATAAATTTACAAATGTTAAGTGGTTCTGGGCCAAAAGGTCGCATCACCAAAGATGATTTAAACAGATATATAAAAATACAAATGGCTATTGGGTCTGGTGTTGCCCCTACAATGAAAAAAGAAATTGATTTTTCAAAGTGGGGAGATGTTGAGGTTCAAAAATTAACAAAAATTAATAAAATAACAGGAGAGAGGCTTCAAGGCGCTTGGCAAGAGATACCACATGTAACTCAATATGATACCGCTGATATAACCGAGCTAGAATTATTTCGAAAAAAATTAAAAAAAGCGGCTGAAAAAGATAATGTAAAAATCACTTTTCTTCCTTTTTTATTAAGAGCTGCGTCTATTGTTTTAGAAGAAATGCCAAGATTTAATAGTTCCCTAGACCATAAGAATGAAAACCTGATTTTAAAAAAATATTTTCATATTGGCGTAGCCATTGATACGCCCAACGGATTAATTGTTCCATCGATGAAGGATGTAAACAACAAAACGATTTTTAATCTTTCAAAAGAATTAATGGATATAAGTCAAAGAGCTAGGGAAAAAAAATTAAAACCCAATGAATTAACAGGAAGCACTTTTACAGTTTCTAGTTTGGGTGGGATTGGCGGAACAGCTTTTTCACCTATTGTAAACCCACCAGAAGTAGCAATCTTAGGCGTTTCAAAAAGCGAATGGAGACCTGTGTATTATAAAGAAACTCGTAGTTTTGAACCTAGATATATAATGCCTTTTTGTGTTTCATATGATCACCGTGTAATAGATGGAGCATCTGCAGCTGCTTTTACGACAAGGTTGTCTAAAGTGTTGTCTGACTTAGAAAGCTTTAAAGATTAGTGGTGGAAAATAAACACTGGGATGTTGTTGTTGTTGGCGCTGGGCCAGGAGGTTATGCGGCTGCCTTTAGAGCTTCCGATTTAGGGAAAAAGGTTCTTCTTATTGATCGCGATAAAGCTCTGGGCGGCGTTTGTTTAAACAGAGGATGTATCCCATCAAAGGCTTTATTACACATATCTAAAGTTATAGATGACGCTAATCATTTATCTTCAGTTGGTGTTGTCTTTGATGCTCCTAATATTGATTTAGAAAAAATAAGGAGTTATAAAAACAAAATAATTACTCAACTTAATACAGGAATTGCTCAACTTGCAAAAGCAAGAAAGGTAGAGTTTTTATGTGGAGCCGCTTCGTTTTTATCTAACAATCAATTGTTGGTTAAAGATAAAAAAATTAGTTTTGAAAACTGTATAATAGCATCAGGTTCTACATCTTCAATGATTCCAAATCTTCCTGATCACCCTTCTATTCTTACATCAAGAACAGCTTTAAATCTTGATTGCATACCTGGGTCTTTGCTTGTGATTGGTGGTGGTGTTATTGGGTTAGAGCTTGGTCAAGTATATTCTGCGTTGGGCTCGAAAGTATCGGTTGTTGAGTTTATGTCAGAGCTTATTCCTGGAGCAGACACAGACATTACTAAACCTCTTGTGAGGAAGTTAAAAAAACAATTTGAATCGATAATGCTTTCTTCAAAAGTTGTCAAAGTTGAAGCTTTAGACAATGGTGAATTAAAAGTATTTATAGAAAACAAAAAAGAAACGAATACATATGTTTTTGAAAGGGTCTTGGTTGCTGTTGGAAGAAAACCAAACACGGATTTGTTAAACATTGAAAATACGGATGTGAAAATTGACGAGAATGGTTTTATTTCTGTTGACGTGTATCAACGAACATCTGTAAAAAATATTTATGCCATTGGTGATATTGTTGGTAATCCTATGCTTGCGCACAAAGCGACGCATGAAGGTAAAGTAGCAGCAGAGGTGGTTTCTGGTCTTTCATCTGCTATGGATGCCAGAGCGATTCCAAGTGTTGTTTATACCGACCCAGAGATTGCGTGGGTTGGTTTAACAGAAAACGAGGCACAAGAACAAGGTATAAAATATGAACTAGGCGAGTTTCCTTGGGCGGCCAGTGGGAAGGCAATGATTTTAAATGCGTCTCAAGGGAAAACAAAAATATTATTTGACCCTGAAACAAAACACGTTTTAGGTGGTGGTGTTGTGGGGCCCTCTGCGGGAGATATTATTTCTGAGATTGCACTGGCATTAGAGATGGGTTCTGATGCAGAGGATATAAGCTTAACCGTTCATCCACACCCCACCCTTGGTGAAACAGTTGCATCTGCAGCAGAAATGTTTGAAGGGACAATTACAGATCTTTTTATTCCTAAAAAGAAGAAAAAAAATGATTAAAAAAAGCATACTATTTTCCGTTTTTATTTCCTTTTCTTTATCTCAAGAAAGCTTAAAAAATGAAGAAGTCACATCAGAAAAACCGAAGCCCCCTGAAAAACAAAAGAAAAAAACAATGGAGGAGGCATTAAAAAACACAAAAGAAATTCCAGGCCTGTTTACAATATATCAAGACTCTACAAATGGAAAACTTTATATGTTGATTGCAAAAGAACAACTAGATAAAGAATATATTCATTTTGTTCATGGGTTAAATGGTCAGTTAAATGCTGGGGTTTTTAAAGGAAGTTATCGTGGGTCAAAAATTATAAAACTTAACCGTTATTTTAACCGTGTCGAGTTTGAGGTTCAAAACAACTCGATGTACTTTGATCCAAAAAACCCGTTGAGTCGTTCATCTGACTCTAATGTAAGTAGTGCAATTTTAGCCTCGTCTACGATAATAGCTGAAAAAGAATCAAAATATTTAATTAATGTTGATAATGTTTTTTTATCTGAAGCTTTGCATCAGATAACAAGGGGTTTTATTCCTGGAGGGGTAAATAAAAACCCATTTAAATTGGGTCGCTTAGCTAAAGAAAGAACAAAATATTCTGAAATTAAAAATTATCCACAAAACACGGACTTTATTGTACAGTATGTATATACTAATCCAACACCTACTAATTGGGGTTCAGATGTTGGCTTGACTGATCCGAGATCTGTAAATGTTACATTGCAGCATAGTTTTATAAAGCTACCTGAAAACAATTATAAACCACGATTTGAAGATCCAAGGGTGGGGTATTTTACTACACAAATAACAGATATGACATCGGCAAATGATCCAACACCATATCGAGACATGATACATCGTTGGCATTTAGAAAAAAAAGATCCCAGTCAATCGAGGTCTGTTGTAAAAGAACCAATAGTTTGGTGGATTGAAAACACGACTCCACATGAGTTTCGAGACGCAATTAAAGAAGGCGTTTTGTTGTGGAATAAGGCTTTTGAGAAAGCGGGTTTAATAAATGCAGTTGACGTTAAGGTTCAACCAGATGATGCGCAGTGGGATGCTGGAGATATTAGATATAATGTTCTTCGGTGGACGTCTTCTCCAAGACCGCCATTTGGTGGTTATGGGCCAAGTTTTGTCAACCCCAGAACAGGACAAATTCTTGGTGCAGATATTATGTTGGAATATGTTTATTTTACAAATCGAGTTAAATATGAAAAAATTTATGATACTTTTAATGATGGTTTAAATAGAGACCCAGAAGTTGGGTGCTCAGCTGGTGAATTTATTCAACAGGGAAATTTGTTTGGAACGATGGTCATGGGTGATGTGTCTGATTTTTCTAATTTAAAACAACATCAAATCATCTATGAAAGTTTAGTTAAGTTGACGCTTCATGAGGTTGGTCATACTTTAGGATTAAGTCATAATTTTTATGCTAGCAATCTGCATAGTTTTAAAAACATACATGATAGAAACATAACAGAACCAATAGGCCTTACATCATCTGTAATGGATTATGTGTCTGCTAACATTGGGGTTGATTCTCAACATCATGGACAATTTTATTCAACAACTCCAGGTCCATATGATTTGTGGGCGATTGAATATGGTTATGCGGTATCATTAGAAAACCCTGAAGACGAAAAACAGCGATTAAAAACACTACTTGACAAGTCAGTTAAAAATGAATTTAGATATGGTAATGATGCTGATGATATGCGATCTCCTGGAAAAGCAATTGATCCAAGAATTATGATTTCAGACATGAGTAAAGATCCAGTTGCTTATGCACAACAACGAATGGAAATTATTAAATCTACTATTCCAACATTAGAAAAGAAATTTTTAGAACCAGGCAAATCATTTCATGCTTTAAGGGATGCATATATTGTTTTAAACAATGAATATTCTAATTGCAATAGAATCATATCTCGCTATGTAGGGGGGCTATATATGGATCGTTCTATGGTTGGTCAAACAGGTAAGAGTGACCCATTTGTTCCAATTCCTAGAGAAAAGCAAAAATGGGCAATGACGTTGCTTTCAAAATATGTTTTTTCACCTGATGCTTTTGAAACATCGTCAGACATTTATAATAAGCTACAAAAAGAACGTAGGGGGTGGAGCGGAACAAAAGATCCTGGTCTTCATGATATGTATTTAAATATGCAAAAAAACTTATTTGATCATTTGTTGCATGTTAATGTTCTTAAAAGAATATCAAACACAGAGTTATATGGGAACTCATATGGTTTAGCAGAGATGATGAAAGATTTAACCTTGGCATGTTTTTCTGCTGATGCGGGTTCAAATGTAAACACTATAAGAATTAATCTACAGACTGAATACACAAAAAGATTGATTCAAATTGTTAAAAACAAAGGAAAGGTAAAGTTTGACCATGTTTCAGTTTCACTTGCTTTTGATAACTTAAATAGAATCAAAAAATATGCTTCTAAAACAAGTGGTACAAACGATCAAACAAAAGCACATCGTAAACACCTTGTATATATAATTGAAAAATCTTTAGATACATAAAATCAATGGAAAAAAAATATGATAAAAAAAGTCACAGTAGTTTTATTTGTTTTTGTAATAAGCTGTACAACTAATAAAATTTTGAAACATCCATTAGATAGGTCTGAATCGAAAACATTAATTTTAGATAATGGGTTAAAGGTTTATTTGTTATCAGACCCTAATTTTAATATGTCTGCCGCATCAGTTGCTGTAGAGGTTGGTTCTCTTGATAACCCTGAGGAAAGACAAGGTCTTGCGCATTTTTTGGAGCATATGCTTTTTCTAGGAACTGAAAAATATCCAGATGTTGATGAGTACAGTAGCTATTTAAAAACAAATGGCGGATATTCTAATGCATATACCGCAAGCGATCACACCAATTATCAATTTCAAGTTTTACCAGATGGTTTTGAGGGAGCCCTAGATAGATTTTCTCAGTTTTTTATTAATCCGCTTTTCACAGAAGAGTATACAGCTAGAGAGGTTAACGCGGTTAATTCAGAACATCAAAAAAACATTATGAATGATAATTGGAGACAATATCGCATATCGTCATTATTTACAAAAGAAGGTCACCCAGAACAAAAGTTTGGTACAGGTAATTTGGAAACGCTTGGAGATATTACAAGAACCGAATTAATTGATTTTTATAACAGGCACTATAGCGCAAATAGAATGGGTGTTTCTTTATTAAGCACACACTCACTTGAAGAAATGGAGTCGTGGTGCAGAAAATATTTTTCTTTAATAAAAAATCATAACCTAGATCGAAATGTATATGATTCTAATTTTTTTGAAAAGAAAAACACTTTTAGGCTTGTTCAGATTGATCCTGTTAAAGACGTTAGAAACTTGAATATGATTTTTTCTTTACCAAGCACCCGGTATTTATACAACAGTAAGCCAGGAAGACAAATTGGTTTTATATTGGGACATGAAGGTAAAGGAAGTTTATTGTCATATTTAAAATTAAAAGGGTGGGCTATTTCTTTATCTGCTGGTGCGGGATCTGAAACCAGTTATTATGGTAATGCGTCTATTAGAATTGGGCTTACAGAAAGTGGACAGGAAAATTACAGAGAGGTTATAAAAGCAACTATGGATTATGTTGCTTTAATGAAAAAATCAGGGCATAAAAAATATGTGTTTGATGAGCTTAAGTCTATGGCTTCTTTAAATGAAATTTATGCTAGTAAGGGTGAAGGTATGTGGAGAGCAACGCAACTTGCAAACGAAGCAATGATGTATCCCCTTGAAGATGTTGGTAGAATAAATTACATATATTCCGATGGGTCTCCTGAAGATTATAATAAATTATTATCTCATATTACACCAGACAATATGTTAACCATGTTAATCGCAAAAGGCGTCAACACGGATAAAACTGAACATTTTTATCAAGCACCATATTCCTATAATGAAGACAATGATTTTTATAATGAAATAGTGAAAACTAAACATCGTGATGAGTTTTTAATTCCTGAACAAAACCCATTTATTCCTAAAAAGGCTTCTGTCCCTGTGCGAAAATATGCCGAAAATATGTATCCGAAAGTGTTAAACGATGATAGTGGAACAAGGGTGTATTTTGGACAAGACCACGAATTTCTTAGACCGAAAGGTGTTATTGGGTTGAAAATAATGTTTCCTAAAAATAAAATGAGCTTAAAGCACCGTGTATATTCAAAACTATATGCTAAGTGTGTTAATGAGTCTTTAAACGAATTAGGTTATCCTGCAAAACAGGCTGGTTTAAACTTTTCTTTCAAAGAGGGGTATGAGGGTGTTTATTTAGATATTAATGGATATAAAGAGTCTGCTTTAACGCTTTACAAGCTTATTTTAGAGCACATGACTGACTTTTCAGTTACAGAATCTCAATTTTTGGCAATTAAAGATAAAACAATAAGAGACTATAAAAACTTTGCTCTTTCAGATGCGTATTTACAAACTAGAGAAATTGGATCCGATCTTTTCATGGAAACTAAATACACTTGGAAAGAGTCTCTCCCCGTTGCGGAGTCTTCTACTTTGGCTAGTGTACAAAAATATGGAAAAACATTGTTTAAAGAAACCTTTGTTGAAGCTATGGTTTATGGTGATTTTGAAAAGAGCGATGCGGAAACTGTAGTTAGTTTATTTCAAAACAAAACCAATACGATTGGTGTTGCGAGAGAGGACGTTTTCGATGTGAAATATTTAGCAATGAAAAATCCTGAAAGCATACAATATGTTAATCAATTGCGTGTAAATAACTCTTGTTTTTACAGAGAGTACGTTATCGGAAATGAGACACCAGAACTTAGAGCAATAACAAAGGTCATAGGCACCGCATTACAGCAACCTTTTTTTACAGAAATGAGAACCAATCAACAGCTTGGCTATATCGTTGGTTCTTATCCTAATAATAAAGACAACACTTTTTATTTAAGTTTTTTAATTCAATCTGGTGTTTATTCTGCGGATGAAGTCAACAAGCGCGCTGAAAAATTTATTGCTACAACACCTGATATTTTTAAAGAGATGGACGAAAACACATTTGAACAATTAATTAAGTCTGAAATAGAAAAGCTAGAAAAATCTCCTATGAGTATTGCAGAGCGCGCGGGAAAATTAAAAACCCTTATTTTTGAACACGATGCTGATTATATGCGCGATGAAAAAACAATATCTGTTTTAAAAACATTAGATAAAGAGAAAGTCACAGAGGTTTTAACTATGGCGATTTCCCCACAAACTAGAAAAATGATTAATGTGTTATCCTTTGCTGAAAATCATGAAAACGTTACAGGGTTGCAAACATCTTTTAATGATTTAAGCACATGGAAGAGCTCTAGGTCATACGAATAACATTTAATGCCAAAGGATGTTATTTTAATAGCAGCTGTTACTGTTGATGGTTTTATTGCTAGGCATAATTTAGAAATTACTAGTTGGTCAAAGGACCTACCTCTTTTTAAAAAACAAACCATGAACCACCCTGTGATCATGGGTTCTAATACCTTTAAAACCTTAACAAGTCTTTTAGGTGGAAGAGATATCGTTGTTGTTCATAAAGATGATAAACCTCAAGAGATTTTAAACAATATAAAAAATAAACAATGTTTTATTATTGGCGGTGGTAAAACATATTATAAGTTTGCATCTTTTTTAACACACCTTTATATAACCCCCCATCCTTACGTTTTTGGAGAAGGTGTAAGGCTTTTTGATGTTTCTGGTATGTGTGAGCTTAAATTAAAATTCTTACAGTTAATTGAAGTGGATAACAAAAATGGAATTTTTCAATATCAATACCAAGTGTTAAACAATTGAAAATTCAAACCTTATTTTGTCATCTTTTTTTTTCTAGTGTATTTTTAAATGGTCTTGATTTAAGTAGTGGTGGGGTCCTTTCAAAAAGTCAAGCCTCAATAGATGTTCATCATTATGATATAGATCTTAGGGTTGATCCATACAAAAGGTTTATATCTGGAAAGGTTAAAATAAAATTTACCCTTTTAGAGGCTACGTCAGTTTTTGAATTTGATCTTTATCAAAGCTTTACTATTTCTGGTGTTTTAATAAATGGAATGAATTTGGACTTTGAGCATAAAAACCATACGATTTTTATTCCAAATCCAGATATAGATTTATTTGATACTCATCAACTTGTAATAAAATATGGTGGGTCGCCGCCTGTAGCAAAAAGACCACCTTGGGATGGTGGTTTTACATGGGAAACAAGTGAAAGTGGGCATCCGTGGGTTGGTGTTTCTTGTCAGGGGAATGGAGCACACGTCTGGTACCCATGTAAAGAGCACCCAAGCGATAAAGCAGATAGCGCTGATATTAAAATTACTGCCCCAGATCCAATAAAGGCTGTTGCCAATGGACTGTTGGTTTCAAAAAAACAAAAAGATTTATGGACAACCTGGCATTGGAAAACACAATATCCTATAAGCACTTACAATATAAACTTTACATTGGGAGGTTTTAATGTTGTAGAAAAGACAGGTTATATATTAAATAAGCCTCTTAAAATTGTTTATTATGTTTTACCAGAAGCTGAGAAAGGTGCAGTTGAATTATTAAATCTCACTGAAGAGTATTTAAACTTTTATGCCAATTCCTTTGGTCAATATCCATGGATAAAAGAAAAATTTGGACTTGTGCACACACCCTATTGGGGAATGGAACATCAAACAATAAATGCGTATGGAAATGCATATAAAAAAACAAAACTGGGGTATGATTTTATTTTATTTCATGAAATGGGACACGAATGGTGGGGAAACTATTTAAGTGTTGCTGATTGGTCAGATTTTTGGATTCATGAAGGGTTTGATACTTATGCAGAGGCTATGTTTGTTGAAGAAAAATTTGGCTGGGATATGGCAATACAGTTTGTGGATGAACGGTATAAAAAAAACATTAAAAATGATTACCCTGTTGTTATGGATAAAAACGGAACCACTAAGAATCCAGCTGGGAATGATGTGTATTATAAAGGTGCACATGTTTTACACATGTTGAGATATTTGATTGGAGATGAGATTTTTAGGTCTAGTTTAAAAGAGTACATAAGCATGCCAAAAGAACTAGAAAAAAACCAGACATCAACAAAAGAGTTTATATCCCTTATAGAAGAAAACACAGGATTAGACTTACAGTGGTTCTTTGATGTTTATTTATATCAAGGTGAACTACCAATTTTAAATGTAAAAGAAAAATTTTTAAAAGAAAAATTGTTAATAGATTTTTGGTGGGAGAACAAAGGTTTTGTTATGCCCATAGAAATAACCTACAATGGACATGGTGGAAAGACAACCAGGAAATTAGTCCTTAATAATAAACCCCATAGAGTTGCGATAAATAAAAAAGAAAAATATGAGCTTGATCCAGACCATTGGCTTTTATTCGACACAAATCGTGATTTTAAATAATAAGGATTTAAAATGAAAAATAAAATTAAATGGTTAGGCCTAGTAGGGGTTTTGGCGGTTATTTTAGGTGTATGGGGCTGGCTTTACCACCCCTTACCTCAATATAAAGGTGTAAAGGCTTTGCATCCGCTTTCTGAAAAAGTAGATGTGTATACTGATAAATATGGTGTGCCTCATGTTTTTGCAGAAAATGAAAAAGATTTGTTTTTTACAGCTGGTTATATAGCCGCGAGAGAAAGACTTTTTCAGCTTTCAATGGTTGCACTTGCAGTTAAAGGAGAGCTGTCTTCTGTCCTTGGAAAGGACTTTTTAAAAACTGATATTTATTTAAAAACCTGGAGAATTGAAAGGGTTGCTAGACAATTGATAAAAAACATGAAGCCAGAAAATAGAAAAATATTTAAATCGTTTTGTGATGGCATAAACCATTGGATTGAAGAATCATCAGATAATTTGCCACTCGAATTTAAATTGCTAGGTTTTTCTCCATCAAAATGGGATCCGGTTATTGTTGCTGGCTATACAAGAATGATGGCTCATGAAATGAGTGGATCATGGAAACCTGAAATTGTCTTTGGCGCTGTTAAAAGTTATTTTGGTGAAGAGAAGTTAAAAGAGTTAGTTCCAAATGATGAATATGACATTCCTACGATATCGGAAAATTTAAACAAAACTACAAAACCAATTTTTGATGAAATATTAAAACAAGAAATTATATTAAGAGATTTGTTTGGAGATTTTAGTGCTGATATTGGTTCAAATAGCTGGGTTGTTTCAGGTGAAAAATCAATTACTGGAAAACCTTTTTTGGCCAACGATCCACATTTAGCATTCTCACAACCACCCAGATGGTATGAAATACATCTTAGCGGTGGTCGTTTTAATGTTTCTGGCGTTTGTTTGGCTGGAATCCCGATGCCCGTAATAGGTCAAAATGAAGATGCTGCGTGGGGGTTTACAAATAGTATGGTTGACGATTTAGATTTTTTTATTGAAAAAATTAATCCAGATAATGAAAATCAATATTTTTATGATAATGAGTGGAAGGACTTTTTAATTGAAAAAGAAACTATTCCTTTGAGCGATGGAAGGGACACAGTAATTACAATAAGAACATCCGTTCACGGTCCTGTTATTAATAATATACACCCATTATTAAATAATAAAAGCGTAATAACAATGTCCTGGACAGGACATTGGATAACAAATGAAATGGATGCGTGGGTCAAGATGACAACAATGAAAAACTGGGATGATTTTACTGATGCTGTGAAAAATTTTGGAGTGCCAGGGCAGAATATTGTCTATGCAGATCGCAGTGGGAACATAGGTTGGAGGCCAGCTGTTTTTATTCCAATTCGTCGTGAAGGTTTTAGTATGGTACCACGCCCGGGCCATGATAAAAACTTTGACTGGAAAGGGAAAGTTCCTTTTGAGGCTATGCCCTATATATTAAACCCGGATGAGGGATTTATTTCTACAGCTAACAATAGAACGATAGATAAAAGTTTTCCTTATTATATATCAGGCTTGTGGGCAGACCCAAGTAGGGCAGATAGAATTAGGGAGATGTTAGGAGATAAGGATAGGCACACAATAGATGACATGAAGTTAATTCAGCTAGACCACACTTCAAACTTTGCAAAGGATGTGTTGCCTTATATTTTGGAAGCTAATATTGATAAAAACAACGAGGGGCAATCAAGGGCCAGGTATGAATTAGAAAACTGGGATGCTGTAGAAGATGTTAATTCAGTTGGGGCATTATATTTTCATATGTTTATAAAGTTGTTTTTTACAAATGTATATGGTGACGAGCTGAGTTTATTAGGTGATTCTTATTTAGAGGCTTATACTTCATTGAAATATCTAACACATAGAAAGCTTCGAGAATTGTTTCTAAAAAAAGACTCAAGTTGGTTGGATGACATAAACACAAAAGACAAAGTAGAGAAAATAGACGAAATAATAGTGTCTACTTTAGGTGAAACACATAAAGAGATTGTAGGTAGGTATGGAAAGAATAGAGCCAACTGGAAATGGGGTGATTCTCATTCATTAACCCATAAACATGTTCTTTCTAAAATTAAAATATTAAACTACTTATTTTCTCTTAATGTTGGTCCGTATAGGTCTGGTGGCTCGTCGCTAACACCAAATGCTGGTGGATTCTCTTACTCTAAACCTTTTCATCAAACATCAGGTGCGTCTATGAGAAGGGTTGTTGATTTTTCAAACCTTAATGAAACACATATGGTTTTGCCTACTGGACAATCGGGGTTGAACAAAAGCCCTTTTTATAAAAACCAAGCGGATCTATTCCATAATGGTGAATATAGGGTAACTGTTTTTGATAAACAGTATATAATTAAGTCAAAAGACTTTAACCATTTAAAGTTGGTTCCAAAATTGTAATGTATTTAATCGGAATAGTAATATTGTTTTATGTTTTTTCATATCGGTTTTTTTGGAAAGCTGATGAGAAGAAACAACAAAAGGGCCCGGGCTATGGATTAATTTCTCATAGAGGTCTAACTATGGATGCCCCTGAGAACACATTGGAATCTTATTTTGGGGCAGTAGATAATGGTTTCAGTTGGATAGAGATGGATGTGGTTTCGTCTAAAGATGGTGTGTTGTTTTGTTCCCACAATATGGATCTTGAAAGAGAGACTGATTTGAATGGGTATTTTTTTGATTTGGATTCTAATATCCTAAAAGACGCGTTTACTGGTATATACACGAGGCATAAAGGTGCCTATAGGGTTCCAGATTTTTTAAATGTGTTAACAAAGCTTCCGGTTAATATAGGTGTTAATGTCGAATTAAAGTTTAAATCATGGTTTGATGTGTCTTCAGCCCGGGCTATATTAAATTACAAGGAAATATTAAACAAAAGACAGTATGTTATCTCTAGCTTCAGTCCGGTGATTTTAATCTATCTAAAGGTTTTTTTTAGGGCTGCCCCCACTGCTTTGTTATTAGAGTCATATAAATATTTTTGGGTGGTTAATTGGATTCACCCAGAATATATTAACCCTAGAGCAGACATGCTTAATTATAGTTTATTAAATTTTTGTAAAGCTAAAAAAATAAAGCTTTTAACATGGACCGTTAATAACATTAAAACCATTAATGCTTGTTTAGGCATGGGTGTGCATGGAATAATCACAGATGAACGCAAGGTGTGATAATGAATCAAATTAATGTAATTGAATTAAAAACTCTATTAGAAGAAAAAAAAATTACCTTGATTGATGTTCGTGAAGATTTTGAAATACAGATATGCAGTATTAAGGGTTCTCTTTTTATTCCTATGTCACAAATACCGGCTAGCATTGACACTTTAAACTGTGAAACTTCATATGCTGTTATTTGCCACTCTGGAATTAGATCATTAAGTGTTACTAACTTTTTGACCCATCATAATATTAATGCTGTAAATGTAATTGGTGGTATCAATGAGTGGGCAATTTCAATTGATCCAAACATGAAGCAATATTAAAACAAATAAAAACAGTTATTTACGGTATATAATTAAGGAAGTATTAATTAAATAAAACTTTATTTAGACTTAAAAAAATCAAAAGTTTATTATTAATTTTAAAAAAGTGAGTATTATATACTTATTTAAATTGTTGATTGCTGGTACAACTAATCCATCCAAAAACTATCTTTTAATTATTGAAATTAAATTTCGAACTAATTTGTAATTTTTAGATAAAAGAAAAATATATAATATCGTAATCTATAAAAAAGTTGTTTATTTATTAATTTAATAACTAACATATTGTAATTATTTTAAATTATTATGAACCTTAATCCAAATAAAAACAACGACTAAACATAAATTAAAAATTCAAATAATTATTTTATTTTGTCATCAGTGTATTCAGTTTTAATTATCAATATATTTTTTCTTCAAATATTTTTTCTCATAAAATCTTATAACTTTATCAAATAGAAAATTTTTATTTTTTTAATTTATTTAATTAATTTTTTAAATCATAAAAAATTGAATAATTAACAGCAAATCTTCATTCATAATTTTTTTTAACTTAATATTTTTAATCCCCTCCTTTTAAGGAACATCATAATTTCTATCTTTTTTTTATTTAACGATTATAAACAAAATAAAAACAACTAATTAAAAAATGAAATAATTTTAAAAAAACAACTTTAATTAACAAAAATTTTTAAATTTTAAATAACATAGTACATACTTAACTCCATTATAATATTTAAATTTTAGTATGATTATATACAATCGAAATGAATACAAAGCCCTTACTCCTAAAAAATACAAAAAAGAAAAAAAACGATTACAGGTAGAGCTTTTAAAACTTCAAGAATGGGTTGTTAAAGAAAAAAAACGAATCGCTATTGTTTTTGAAGGTAGAGATGCTGCAGGCAAAGGTTCTACTATAAAAAGATTTATTGAAAATATGATGCCTAAAACCGTAGAAGTTATTGAATTGGGTGTACCTTCAAAAAAGCAAGAAAAATCCTGGTTTCGTACATGGAATAAACGCATGCCTAAAGAAGGAAACATCTGTTTTTATGATCGTAGTTGGTACTCTAGGGCTATTATTCAACCAGTCATGAAATATTGTACTGAAAAACAGTATAAATATTTTATGTATAAAGTTAATTCATGGGAAGAAAAACTTATGGAAGATGGTATAATTTTAATAAAATTTTACTTATCTATTTCCAAAGAAAATCAAAAACTTAGATTTCATCTTCGTGAAATTAACCCTCTAAAATATTGGAAACTTTCACCTAATGATTGGAAAGCAAATAAAAATTGGCAAATACTTACCAAATTTAAAGAACATATGTTTAAAAAGACCTCAACACCTAAATCTCCTTGGGTTATAATTAACTCTGACAATAAAATGATAGCAAGGTTAAACGCCATGCGGTATGTTTTATCAAAAATAGAATATTCCGGTAAAAAAACCATTAAAACTAAAAAATGGAATAGGGAGCTGCCGAAATATGAACTAAATGTTAATAATGTTTTATTTGAAAACTTAAGTAAAGAACAATATGAACTTCTATTTAGGATAAAAGGTGATGAATAATAAAATTAATAAAACTGCTGGAGGCATTGTATATAAAGAAGAAAATATTTTGTTAATAAAAAAAAATAAAAAATGGGATCTACCTAAAGGGAAGATAGAAAAGAGCTCCACAAAGCAACAAACTGCAATTCAAGAAATATTTGAAGAAACTGGTATTCCTAAAAATAAAATGATCATTAAATGGAAGCTAGCTCCAACCAAATACTTAAAAAAGATTAATAAAGAAATAATTATTAAACATACTACTTGGTATCTTTTACAATTTCATGGTTCACTTAAAGATCCACTTATCCCAGATATAAAAGAAGGAATTTCGAAATGTCGATGGGTACCAATAAATAATTTAGACTCTAAAATGAAAAATAGTTTTCCACACATTGTTTATATCATTAATTATTATTTATCTCTTAAAAAAAATAACGTGATAACGTAATAAGGGAATAATTTTTTTAACTAATACATTTCTAACAATTGTTTTATAATATTATTTATATAAAATGAAAGGAAAACATATTCTTATAATTGAAGATGAAAAAGACATTGCAGATCTTCTTCAGTTCAATCTCGAAAATCATAGGTATTCAGTATCTGTTGCAACAAATGGAGAAGAGGGTATTGAAAAAGCAAGAAAAGACCAGCCCAACCTTGTGCTTTTAGATTTGATGCTTCCCGGTATTCACGGTTTAGATGTTTGTAAAATTTTAAAATCTGAAAAAAAACTACAAAAAACTTCAATTATAATGCTAACTGCATTAGGCCAAGAAGAAGACATAGTAAAAGGATTGGAATCTGGAGCTGATGACTATATACCAAAACCTTTTAGTTTTGAAATTTTATTAGCCCGGATTAAGTCTGTATTAAGAAGAGGAACTGTTAATGAAAATGATTCTGAAGCTCCTATTTATTTAAATGAAATCAAAATAACCCCAAGGACACGAGAGGTAATTATTAACAACCAAAATCTGGAATTAACCTTTACAGAATTTCAAATTTTATATCTCTTGATATCTCATCCTGGGTGGGTCTTCACTCGTTATCAAATTATTGATAAAATAAGGGGGGATAACTATGCTGTCACAGACAGATCTGTTGACTTTCAAATTGTTGGATTGCGAAAAAAAATGGGAAAAGCGGGGGATTTTATTCAAACTATAAGAGGGGTTGGATATCGTTTTCAATCAAATAAATAACAAAAAAACTTATACCGAGATTGTCTAATAAAACAGATATAAATATTCAATTAGATCAAGATGCTATTCTTTCTAGTATGTCTGAAGGTGTTATCGCCATTGATAATAATATGTGTATTTTGATGGTAAACAAAACTGGTAAAGATTATTTAGACATAAAATCAAAAAACCCAGTTGGAAAAAAAATGCAAAAAATCATAAAGGACAAAAAATTTTTAGGGTTTGCAAATGATTTATTAGCATTAAAAAAACCACTTAAAGAAGAAATAAAAATTAAAAAAAACACAGATCGATATTTTATAGCAAATGGTTCGATTTTTGAATCAGAAAAATCTGGCATTCTTATTGTTATCAGTGATATAACTAAAATAAAGCAACTTGAAAAAATCCGACAAGATTTTGTAGCTAATGTTAGCCATGAATTAAAAACGCCAATTACATCTATAGTAGGTTTTTTAGAAACCATAAAACAATCAAAAATACCGAAAGATAAACGAAAAGAATTTTTAAATAAAGCTTTAAAAAACTCTAATCGATTAAATGCCATTATTGATGATCTATTATGGCTTTCAAAAATTGAATCAATGGAAGACACAGAAACTTTTTATTTAAATAATCAAAAGTTATTAGATATTATTAAAAGTTCTGTTAGTGATGTGCAAAACCAAGCGGATAACAACGATAACATAATAAAGGTTGAATGTAAACCATCTATTAGTATAAAAGCCGATGCACAGCTTCTTCGTGAGGCTTTTATCAATTTATTAGAAAATGCAATTAAGTATGGGGATCCATCTAAAAGTATTAAGGTTTCAGCTTTTATTGATAAAAAGATTTTCATTACATTTCATAATTATGGTGGATATATACCAAAGAAATATAGAGAAAGGATATTTCAAAGATTTTATAGAATAGATAAGTCTAGAAGTCGCAGGCAAGGGGGTACGGGCCTTGGTCTAGCTATTGTAAAACATATAACCTTTGTTCATGGTGGTGAAATATATGTTGAAAGTAGAAAGAAAAAAGGTACGCTATTTACAATTTGTTTACCACAATAATTAATTATATTTATTATTTAAAAAAAGCTTACACTTTTTAAAAAAATATTTCAAAGTCTGTGATTTATATGGTAAATAGTGAAATAAAGGAACAAATTAATTTTCTACAATTAAAAAATAAGAGGTGAAAAATTGAAAAAAGTAATTACATATTTTAATTTTTATATATTATTTAGTTTTCTGTTATTTGCAGAAGGCAAGGTAAGTGGAAAAGTTTTTTATAACTACACATCTACTTTTGATGACATTCCTAATAATGCTTTTAATATGAAACGTGCATATCTAACGTTTGCCAATGATGTTAATGAATCAATTTTTTATAAAGTAACATATGATATGGGTAAAAATGATGGAGGAAGTGTACACACAGCTTTTTTAAAAGTTGCTGCTGTTACATGGAAAACCGATTTTGGAGATGTCGCTATTGGTATGCAAGGGATGAATATGTTTAAAACCATGGAAAACACATGGGGGCATCGTTTTATACAAAAAATGCCAATGGACACCTATGGTTTTTCTTCTTCTGCAGATTTAGGTCTAGGTGTTTATCGCAAGATTGGTTTTTTATCAACTAGTGCCTTATTTACAAATGGCACTGGTTATAAAAAAGCCGAAGATGATTCACATAAAAAACTTTCTACCCATTTTGTTTATGGAGAATCAAAATTGAATAAAAATGATGGGTTTAATATTGGATCAAGTTTTTCATTTGAACCATATGACATTAATGATAGCGTTAAAAATAAAACGGTGATCGGTTTTTTTAGTGGTTATGCTGGTTTTGGTTTTCGAGGTGGTTTAGAATTTGATGTAAAAGAAGAAAATGATATTAGTAGTCAAATTATATCTATTTATGGAACTTATAAACTTTTTGATAGATTTTCATTTTTAGCAAGGTTAGACCAAGTTGATCCAAACACCTTGAATAATAATGATGGTGTTCAGGTTATTATTGTTGGTGCACATTACAATCTTGAAGAAGGATTAACTGTGGCGCCTAATTTTAGAATGACAAAACCTGAAAATAACGTCACAGACAAATCTGTTGTAATTAATTTTCAGTTTAAATTTTAATTATTTAAAAAAATAGAATCATTTCATTTTTTTGGGTATGACATTGTATAAAACAGCTCCAGTTACACATGCAAAAATTCCTTTTGACCAGCCAATGTCATCTGGAATGATGCCTCCTTCTTGGATCCAGGATAGTATTGCAAACATAATATCAAATGATGAAAGGTAAAGCCAAATAACCTTTTTCATTATTTTTTATATCCAACAGCCTCAAATGGGTTTACTAGAATAGTAGATATATTTTTAAGATGGGCAGCAATTCGTTTTAAGTATCGAGCATATAGGGCCAGAGAAGCTGTTTTTGCTTCACTGCCTTGCGATATTTTTCCTGAAATACACCCCTTTACTATTTCATCTGATGCGCTAACAACATCTTTATAAGAAGACATAAGAGAATTAGCAACTTCAGCATCTTGTGAGTTTATGGCTTTAATCGTTTTTTCAAATCTAGATGCAACTTCCTTTTCTATTTCTGCTAATTCTTTTGAAAAATCTTCTGCTTTAATAGTATCTGGGTAATAAATTGAAAGATCTAAAATGTTTTTAGTATAATCCCCTACTCTTTCTACATCAACAACCATATTTAAAAGAACTAACCCATTTGGTAGATCTTCAATATTTTGACTTACAGCATAGTGTGTTACCACTTTTCTGCGAACATCTTGTTGAAAAAGATTAATTTCTACATCTCGTTTTTTTAAAGCTTTTACTGTTTCTAGTGTTTCATTTTTTCTTAAATATTTTATGGCTTTTGTAAAAATTTCATTAGATAAAACCATCATATCATAAGATTCATCCCATGCCTGAGACAACAGGTCATCTGAGTTCCAAATTTTTACAATATCTTTAAATAGTGACATAAAAGCGATTCCTGTTT
>CETH01172728.1_pt1 | contig 18984 bp, 16 predicted proteins | sample 361461 | NCBI WGS metagenome assembly CETH01 (sample SAMEA2622695, study PRJEB7988) | marine metagenome | isolation source: saline water (ENVO:00002010), including
TACAAACTTCTTCGTCAGCCTCTGGAGGCAAATCAACAATAATTAAACCATCTATACCTGCTTCTTTAGCTTCTTTTAAAAACTTTTTTACTCCAAACTTATATATTGGATTATAATAACCCATTAATACAACAGGTGTTTTGTCATTATCTTGACGAAAACTTTTAATTAATTTGATAGTTTTTTTTAAATTTTGCCCTTCTTTTAAGGCTCGCAAATACGAAGCCTGAATTCTAGGACCATCCGCCATTGGATCAGTGAACGGCATACCAATTTCTATAATATCAGCCCCCGATGCTGGTAAACTTTTCATAATTTCTAGAGAAATATTATAATTAGGATCTCCCGCAGTTATAAAAGTTATTAATCCAGTTTTATTCTCTTCTTCAAGTTTAATAAACTTATTTTTTATGCGGCTTCCTCCAATCATTATAATTTAACTCCCAGAGCATCTGCAACTGTAAATACATCTTTATCACCTCTGCCACATAAATTCATAATTATGATATGATTTTTATCAAGTTTTGGAGCAATTTTCATAACATATCCAAGCGCATGGGAAGGCTCTAAAGCTGGTAGAATACCCTCTAATTTTGCACAAAATTTAAAAGCTTCCAAAGCTTCATCATCTTTAATACCTACATAATTAACTCTCTTTACATCTTTTAAATAAGAATGTTCTGGACCCACGCCTGGATAATCTAAACCTGCTGATATTGAATGGGCCTCTATTATTTGGCCATCTTCATCATGTAATAAATATGTTCTATTGCCATGTAATACTCCAGGAGATCCAAGAGATAAAGAGGCTGCGTGCTCTTTAGTCTTTAAACCCTTTCCAGCAGCCTCAACTCCATATAAGCTTACTGAAACATCATCTAGAAAAGGATAAAATAATCCTAATGCATTAGACCCTCCTCCAATACAAGCTATCAAGCTATCTGGCAATTTTCCTTCAGCCTCAATAATTTGTTCCTTAGTTTCTTCTCCTATAACAGCTTGAAAATCTCTTACTAACATAGGATAAGGATGAGGGCCTGCAGCCGTCCCAATTATATAAAAAGTGTCTTCTACATTAGAAACCCATGCTCTTAACGCTTCATTCATAGCATCTTTTAAACTTTGTGATCCAGATTCTACTGATACTATTTTGGCTCCTAATAACTTCATTCTAAAGACATTAGGTGCTTGTCTTTCAATATCCTTAGCTCCCATGTATACTGTACAAGGAAGTCCAAAGAGTGCACAAACGGTTGCTGTAGCAACTCCATGCTGCCCTGCTCCAGTCTCTGCAATTATTCTATTTTTACCCATTCGTTTTGCTAATAGAACTTGTCCTATACAATTATTGATTTTGTGAGCTCCAGTATGATTTAGTTCATCTCTTTTAAAATAAACTTTTGCTCCACCTAGTTCCTTTGTAATTCTAGATGCAAAATACAATGGAGACGGTCTGCCAATATAATGTTTGTTCCAATATTTAAGTTCTTTGATAAAATTTTTATCTTTTCTTGCCTTATTATACTCTTCTTCTAAGTCTAATATTAACGGCATTAAAGTTTCTGCTACAAATCTTCCTCCAAAAATATCAAAAAAACCTTGCTTATCAGGGCCATTTTTGTATGAATTTACTTTTTGCTTCATTCTTTAATCCTTTTAAACTTTTTTATTAACTTCTTTGATAAATAATTCCATTAACTCGATACTTTTACTTCCAGGATTATACTCTATACCAGAAGAAACATCTATAGCTTTGGTGCCAGTTAATCTGATTGCTTCTTGAACATTATGTATATTTAATCCGCCTGATAATATCCAAGGCTTATATTTGTTAAGCCATTCTTTATTTTTACTTATTATGTTCCAATCAAAATTTTCACCTGTTCCTCCATTAAAGCCCTCATTATTTACATTTTTTTTATCTAATAAAAAATAATCACATACATCATTGTAAAATTCTATATTTTTTAAATCTTCCTCTTTCTCAATTGGTATTGCTTTAATTATAGGCGTTTTAAAAAGACTCTTAATTTCTTCACATCTTTCTGGACTTTCTTCTCCGTGCAATTGGATATAATTTATACCTGCTTCTAATGCTAACTTTATCCAATCATCATTCGCATCCACAAATACTCCTACTATATTCAAACAATTATCAAATTTAGAAATAATCTCTTTAGCTTTACCAATTTCAATAAATCTTGATGACCCTTTAGCGAATATAAAGCCTATCCAATAAATATTATTTTTTTTTGCAAAAGCAACTTCATCATAACTCGTTAAACCACAAAACTTTATTTTAGTTACAGAATTCATATTAAATTTCTTTAGAAATTTGATTCAGTGCTTCTTTGGGGTCCTTAGCAGCAGTTATAGGTCTTCCTATTACTAAGAAATTAGCTCCGTCGTTAATAGCTTGACTCGGCGTCACTATTCTTTTTTGATCATTAATTTGTCCACCTATTGGTCTAATACCCGGTGTTACTAGCAAAAGGTCCTGACCAATTTCTTCTCTAATAATTTTTAATTCTTTTGCAGAACTTACAAGTCCATCTAAACCTGAATTTTTTGCCAACTTAGCTAGACGTATTACCTGTTCTTGAACGTTACCTTTTATACCTAATGAAATAAAATCTTTTTGATCTAAGCTAGTAAGCACAGATACTCCTAAAATTATTGGTTTTTTTATAGAGTTTTTAATACAATATTCTGTAACTATTTCATTAGCTTTTATTAACATATCATATCCACCAGATAAATGGACAGTAATCATATAAGGATGCAAATGCAAAATAGCTTTTATCGCTCCCGCAACTGTATTTGGAATATCATGAAATTTTAAGTCTAGAAATATTTTTGCTCCTGTTTCAGATATCAGTTTTACCCCTTTTGGACCATTAAAACAAAAGTATTCTAAACCTAATTTAATAGCACCTATTCCTGGAATAGTTTCAGTTAATTTTAGTGCCTGATTTGTATCTACAGTATCTAAAGCGACAATTATTTTATTTTTGATACCCATGATTAAATACTTTCTAAAATTTACTTTCTATTAATTCTTGAATATAAAGATAAGAGCATTCCAATAAATACTCCAATTGTAATAGAAAAAATAGTCAAAAAGAACATAGGAATTTCTATTCTACTAGAAATAGGCCAAATACCGATAGATACATTTTCTGAATTTTCAATTGAAAAAAATACTACTAATAAGAAAAAAATTAAGAATACTAATTTTGAAAAAAATTTTTTTAACATAACATGCGCCTAAATTAACACTTAGGAATTTATTAAATTATTAAGTTCTTTTCCAGCTTTAAAAAATGGTAATAATCTACTTCCAATTTTGACATTCTCTCCAGTTCGCGGATTTCTAGCTATTCTTGGTCCCCTACTTTTTATTGAGAAAGATCCAAAACCTCTCAATTCTACTCTGCTTCCTGAAGTTAAACCTGCAACAATTTCATTAAAAAATAACTCAATAGCTATCTCTACTTCTTTACTATCCAAGCCAGAGCTTTGCTTTTTTATTAATAAGATCAATTCACTTCGAGTCATGCAATAACTTTCTATAAAAATAATACTATAATGCTTACACATTATAAAATTATTCTGCCATCAATAATAAAATTAATAAACTAATTTATTTATAAAAAATATTACTTTTTATCATCTTTTTTAGCTTCTTTTTTCTCTTTAGAAGCAGTTTTTTTAGCTGTAGTTTTTGCCTTAGTTTTAACTGCTTTTTTAGGTTTAGCTTTTTGACTTTTAGGTTTAGCCTTTTCTGCTTTAGGTTTAGTAGTTTCACCTTTATTTTCTGTTTTAGCTTTTTCTTCTAAAGCTGCACCTAAAATGTCTCCAAGAGAAGCGCCAGAATCTACAGAGCCATAATCTTTTAATGCTTGCTTTTCTTCTGCCACTTGAAGAGCTTTTATAGACAAAGCAACCTCCCTAGTTTTAGAATCTACTGATAATATTCTTGCATCTATTTTTTCCTCTACTGCAAATCTATCAACCCGTTGGTCCGATCTTTCTTTGGATAATTCTGATTTTTTTACAAAACCATTAACACCTTCAGAAATCTCAACATGCAAACCTTTTTCTGTAATACTTTTAATAACTGAAGTAACTACATTACCTTTTTTTAATTTATTATTATCCTCCATCGGATCTTGGGTTAACTGCTTGATACCTAAACTAACTCTTTCTTTATCTATATCTATTTCTAGTAATTTAGCTTTAATCATATCCCCTTTCTTAAAATTACCTATTAAATCTTCGCCAGAGGTATTCCAATCTAAATCAGAGAGATGAATTAAACCATCCATTTCACCAGGCAACCCTATAAAAATTCCAAATTCAGTAATAGATTTTACTTCACCCTCTACTTCTGCACCAATTTTATAATTCTTTTGTAAATCTAACCAGGGATTAGGCTTACACTGTTTCATACCTAGGCTAATTCTTCTTTTTTCAGAATCAATCTCTAATACTTTTACCTCAACTTCTTCAGAAGTTGAAACTATCTTTCCAGGCTGCATATTTTTTTTTGTCCAACTCATTTCAGAAACATGTACTAATCCCTCGATCCCTGATTCTAGTTCAACAAATGCTCCATAATCCGTTATATTAGTAACTCTTCCGGTAAATTTATCATCAACATTATATTTATTTTGAGCAATTTCCCATGGATCTTCTTCTAATTGCTTCATTCCTAGACTTATTCTTTGTGTATCTGAATTAAACTTTATAACTTGTACTTTTACTTTTTGACCTATTGATAAGGCTTCAGTTGGGTGACTAATTCTTTTCCATGAAATATCAGTAACATGTAATAATCCATCAACTTCTCCTAAGTCTACGAATGCACCATAATCAGTAATATTTTTTATTATTCCTTCTAATATTTGACCTTCTTCCATTGTAGAAACTAATTCTGCTTTAGCTTCAGCACGTGATTCTTCTAATACAGATCTCCGAGAAACAACTATATTGCCTCTTCTCCTATCCATTTTTAAAATATGAAATAATTGAGTACTTCCTACTAGATGATTTGCATCTCTAGTAGGTCTTACATCAACTTGACTGCCAGGAAGAAAAGCTATTGCCCCATCTAAGTCAACAGAGAAGCCACCCTTTACTCTTCCAAAAATTGTTCCATTGACTTTTTCTTTATCCTCGGAAGCCTTTTCCAGAGTGCCCCATGACTCTTCTCTTCTCGCTTTTTCCCTTGATAATACGGCTTCTCCATTTCTATTTTCTACTTTTTCTAAATAGACATCAATAACGTCTCCCTCTATTGGCATTTTATTATTATCTTTATTAGAAAATTCTCTTAGACTTATTCTACCTTCTGTTTTATATCCTACATCCACTATCATCATATCATTTTCTATCGATATAACTGTTCCTTTAACTACTTGACCTTCTTTTTTTTCATCTTTTTTAATTTGTTCTGCAAAAAGATCCGCAAATGATTCTACTTGTTCTTGTTTATTTGACATAAAATTTCCTTAAATTTTGATGCACCAATTATAAATAACTGGGTTAAAATGCTTCCCACTCTAAAGCTAAACTGTACTTATTATAATAAGTACTCTTCTATATGTTTTTTAGCTAATGAAAAAACTTCATTAGCCTCCAAATTAGTGGTGTCAATTAAGATTGCATCTTGAGATGCAATTAAAGGTGAATTTTTTCTATTACTATCACGTTTATCTCGATCTCGTATATCTTCCTCGACATGGCGCTTTATAGTACTTTGTCCTAAGGAAATCAACTCTTTCCATCTTCTTTCTGTTCTTACACTTATTGAGGCAGTAATAAAAAACTTAATATTTGCTTCTGGCAATACTACCGAACCTATATCTCTGCCATCTAAAATTACACCTAATTTATTATCATGCTGTTCATAAGCAAATTTTCTCTGATATGTTAATAAAATATTTCTAAGCTCTTGATATCCTGAAATCAACGAAGCTAATGTACCAATTTCATCGCTTTTTAGAAAATTATCTTTTAAATTAGAATTATAAAAATTATAATCTTTTATTACTTTAATTACCTTTTTGATATCTTTATAATCAATACCTTTTTCCATAATAAGTAAAGCTGCAGCGCGATATAATTTTCCAGTATCTAAATAGGCGTAGTTAAAATACTCGGCTAATTTTTTAGCTAAAGTTCCTTTTCCAGAAGCCGCATTTCCATCTATAGCAACTGTAATATGCTTTTTCATAAATTAAATATCATTTTTAATATTCATTCCTAAACTATTAACCTCTGAATTAAACTTTGGATAGGAAGTTGAAATTGATTTACAACCAACCACTTTAATAGGCTTTTTGGATACACCTCCTAAAATCAGGAATGACATTGCTACTCTATGGTCATATTTACAATCAATAGTAACTCCGCCATTTACTTGATCTAACTTACCGTAAATTATTATATCATCATTTTTTGCTTCAACCTTTATACCACAAGAAACTAAACCATCTATAATACCATTAAACCTATCACTTTCTTTATGTCTTAGTTCAGACAAACCTTTAAAAATAGATTTTCCAGATGCAGTGGCAGCAGCCATGGCTAAAATTGGATATTCATCAATAAGTCTAGAAGAATATCGACTACCTAGGGTTATACCTTTAAGTTTAGAGTATTTAACAGAAATATCAGCTATAGGTTCATTAAAGTTATTAATAAATTTATTTTTCACTTTAATTTTTGCTCCCATCATTTCTAGAGCTTCTAATATTCCTTTTCTAAAATAGTTTATACCTACATTTTTAATATTAATATTAGACCCAGGAATTATAGAAGCAGCTACTATAATAAAAGCAGCAGAAGAAATGTCCCCAGGTACATCAATATTACAACATTTTAAATTATTCCCTCCAGTTATTAAAACCTTATTTTTTCCTGAAATCTTAGATTTATATTTTATATTAGCTCCAAAATATTTTAATAAATTCTCAGAATGATCTCGTGAAGTATGCGGCTCAATTATTTCACTTGTACCTCTTGCATTAAGTCCTGCAAGTAATATTGAAGTTTTTACTTGAGCAGAGGAAATAGGCGAATTGTATTTTATTGGCATTATTTCACTGTTTCCGTGAACAATTAATGGAAGCAGACCATTTGAAGAATTAAAATTAATTCCCATCTTTTTTAATGGCTTAATGACTCTATTCATTGGTCTTTTTCTCAGTGAACTATCACCAGTCAGGGTGACAAAAATTTCACTTCCTCCAATTGCACCTATAAGTATTCTTGCTAAAGTACCACTATTACCGCAGTCTATATGCTTATTAGGAATTTTAAAACCCGTTAACCCTGAACCAATTACTGTATATATATTTTTATTCTTTGTAATTTTAATGCCTAATACTTTTAAGGCTTTTACCATATTTAAAACATCTTCTGAATTTAACAAATTTGAAATTTTACTTTTTCCTAATGCTAAAGAAGAAAACAAAAGAGCTCTATGTGATATAGATTTATCTGCTGCAGGCTCAATGACTCCTTTTAAACCTTTAGATTTAAAAGAAATTAAATTATTTTTAATACTATTTTTTTTAATCATATTTGTTTACTTTATTATAAGTTATAATTACAAACTTAATATTAAATTTACAATTCTTTTTTGACATCTATAATATTAAATGGCAAATGCATTATTTATATATAGATAACTAATGGAGTAGTTTTATGGATAGAGCTGAATTAGGCAATAAACATCTTTGCAGTTCGTGTAATACAAAATTTTATGACTTAAAGAAAGAAATACCTGTATGTCCAAAATGTGGGGAAGAGATTATTATAAAGGTTAAACCTAGATTAGGTAGACCACCTCTTAATAAGAACACACTAAATATTCAAAAAGTAAATAAAGAAGAAGCTCAAATATCAGAAGAAATAACAGATAAAGATGAAGATGAAGATAATATTGAGTCTGAAATGGAGAATTTAATATCTATTGATGATATCGACGAAAATATTATAGACGAAGAAAATGATATAGAAATTGAGAATGATGAGGATAGTTCAGAAAATATAGAAGATATAGCTGACATTGATCTAGAAGATAAAGAAGAGGATTCCAATATATAATAAATTAAGTAGGGGCCGTAGCTCAGTTGGGAGAGCGCTTGGCTGGCAGTCAAGAGGTCAGGGGTTCGACCCCCCTCGGCTCCACCATTTAAAAATATGATTTTTGAAAGCCATGCAAAAATAACATACCTATTAAACCATAGAAAGACCTTTAAATCCTTGATTTAATTGATATTAAGTTTATAGCTATACCATTAAAAAAAATAGCATTGTGGGATTATAAATGAAATTTAAGAAGCTTACTGTAGTTTTTATTTCTATAATAACTATAGCTTTTTTGACTATATTTGGATTAGAGTGGTGGAATACTAATAAAAGTATTGTATCAACTGATAACGCATACGTTAGATCATCAATCACTACTATGTCATCAAGAGTTTCAAGCTATGTTTTAGAAGTTCCCGCTCTTACAAATGCCGTAGTTAAACAAAACGAACTATTAGTAGTGCTAGATCCAGAGCCTTACCAAAATAAAGTTGACTCCTTAAATGCAGCTTTAGAAGCTGCAAAAGCAAAAATAGAAGCTGCAAAAGCAAAAATAGAAGCTGCAAAAACTAAAATTGTTACGATTGAATCTTCATTTAACAATATTAATGCAAATATAAAATTAGTAAAAAGTGAAATTAATAGCTATAATTTTATAGCTCAATCTTACTCTAGTGAACTTGAATTAGCAGATAAAAACTTAACAAGAATAAAAAAATTATTTGAAAAAAACTCAATTTCAAGAGCAAAGCTTGATGAAGCACTAGCAAAAGTTAAAACTACATCCCATAAATTAGATTCTGCAAATTCAAAAACAAATTCTGTCAAAAATCAGCTAGAAGTTTTAGCAACTGAAAAAGAAAAAATAAACTCCTTACAAAATGAATTAATAGCTGAAGTAAAAAAATCTGAGGCTGAACTAAAAATAGCTCAGGCTGATTATGAAAAATCTAAGGCAGAACTAAACATGGCTAAAGTTGATTTACAATCAACTAAAATTTATGCCCCTATTGATGGAGTTGTAGCAAATAGAATTGCAGAGCCAGGTTTATATGTGGAAGACGGTTGGCCATTGATGGCAATAGTTCCAGTTCATGATATTTGGGTAATAGCTAATTATAAAGAAACACAAGTAGAAAATATTAAAGTTGGCCAAAAAGCAAAATTACATTTTGATGCTTTTAAAAATAATCCTATAATTGGAAAAGTTCATTCTATTTCTCCTGCATCTTCTGCTTCTTTTAGTCTTTTACCTCCTCAGAATGCATCAGGAAATTTTGTTAAAGTTGTTCAGAGAGTTCCAGTAAAAATAACATTTAAAATACCTGAAAATATGTTAGGTAGAATTGTTCCTGGTTTATCCGTTTATGCTTCAATAGAAACTAAAGAATAATATAGATTATACTTCTAAATTAATTAGTTAATTGAAGTTTATAATTAATATTTATACTCTAATAATTTATATATTAATGAAGGATAAATAAAATAATATCTATTTCTAAGAATGGTAAAAATAAAATTGCCTTTTGGTTTATGACGCTAGGAATGTTTTTTAGTTTGATAAGCGTTCAAAACATAGGCGCTGCCTACAGACATATTCAAGGAGGGCTTGGAGCAGCTCCTGACCAAATAAGTTGGGTGGCAACATCATTTTTAATTGCGGAAGTAATTATGCTTCCACTCTCAGGATGGTTAACCAGAGCAATGTCTACCAGAATTTTTTTTACTATGTGTTCCATAGGCTTTACTTTTTCTTCAATATTATGTGGTTTAGCTTGGTCTATAGAGTCAATGATATTTTTCAGAGTTTTTCAAGGATTCTTTGGTGGAGGCATGATGCCCGCCATGTTCTCAACCTTATTTACTATTTTTCCAAAGAAAGAACAACAGTTTGTAGCAATAATAACAGGAGTTGTTGCTACTGCAGCATCTGCATTAGGACCGCATATGGGTGGATGGATTGGAGACGAAATAGGTTGGCGTTACGTATTTTTTGCTAATGTGCCTTTTTCACTAGCAATAGGTATAGTTGTTTTTAAATTAGCAAGCTTTGATGAGAAGGAGTATTTATGGAATAAAATTGACTTTCTAGGAATCTTGTTAGCAGGACTTTTTTTAGGGACTGGTTTAGCAGTTCTTGAAGAAGGAAGAAGAGAGTATTGGTTTGAATCAAATCTTATTTGTATTTTATCAATTATATGCTTAATAAGTTTTCTACTTTTTATTATTAGAGAACTCTCAACTGATAATCCAATAGTTGACTTAAGAATTTTTGCTAATAGAAATTTTCTAATTTGTACAATATTAGTATTTATTTGGGCAATAGTTATTTTTGGTAACCAATATATATTACCAGTATATATAGCAAGGGTAAGAGGCCTAGATGGAACAACTATCGCTTCTATGGTATATATAATGGGTGCAGCACAAGTTGCTTCTGGAATTTTAGCTCTATATCTATTTAAAATTTTTAACAGACGGACTGTAGCTTTTATGGGCTTTATAATGCTAGCTGCTGGCTCATGGTTTCAAGGATTCATGATATCCGAAGTAGGACCAAATGAAATTATATGGCCTCAAATTATTAAAGGCTTATCTGCTCAATTATGTTTTCTACCTTTAGTACTTTTATCTATAGGCTATTTGCCCATAAATAAAGTAAAAGATGGAAGCGGTCTTTATTCATTAATGAACAGAGTAGGATCAGCTATAGGCATTGCAGCTTCAAATACACTTTTTGAGCATAAAATAACAGAAAATTATGTGGAAATAGTTAGTTTCACTTCAGGCGCTATAAATCGCTCAGAAATATTCTTTAATAAGCTTAATAACTTTATTCCAAAATATTTGAGTAATTCACCTGAAAAAATTAAAATGACTTCTGAGATTCTTCACAAAATTGGTATTGAAGAAGCTAGTGCTATGGCTTTTAACCAAATAATGATAATCATGGCTATTATCGCCTTTATAGTTTCACCTCTTATTTTTTGGGTTAAAGGGCTTAAAAATTCATAAAAAAAAAGCCGGCTAAAAGCCGGCTTTTATTACAAAAAAATAAATTTAATTAAATTTCTGCACAAGCATAACAGTTAATTTCTAAACCTACTGCTACTTCTTTTACAACTGGTGATTTCCACATTTTATTAATCCCTTTTTAAAATTAAATATGATTTAATATACACTTATTTTTTTATTGACAAACCTATAAGAGAAATTGGTATATCCTATAATAAGAATTAAACGCTTAACGATTCTAATATAATAGGAACAGCTCGTGCTTTAGGTAATTTCATGTTTTTTCCAGTTTCTACTAAAGCATCAATAAATGATTTATATGGTTCAATTCTAACATATTGAGAGGGAATAAGAGAAATAATTTTTCTTTGTGGTAAATTAGTCTTATATAAATTTACATCGAAATCTATTTTTTTACCTCCAAGTCTAGCTGCTAATGCTGGAACTATTGCAACTCCTCTTCCCGACTGAACCATTGAAAGAGCTACTTCATATGTTCTTGTTTTAGCGAAAACTCTAGAATCAGGCAGCACACTAGTAAACCACTCTTCTATTCTCTTTTTATGCTGATTACCAAACTCAAATTGAATAATATTATTTAAAACTCTACTTTCTTTTGATTTTTTTAAATCATCTAAATTCTTAATATTCTCTAAAGATATATTTTTTGGGACTGCTAAGACGTAAGGATCCTCAAATAAATAAGATTTACTGAATGATAAAATACTTTTAGCTATGGAATCCTCTGCCAATACTGCAACAGATAATTGTCTGCCATATAAAAGGTCGATTGCTTCTGCAGGAGAAATTTCTAAGATGTCTAATTCTATATCAGGGAATTTCTTTGATAATTTTTCAGAAGCAGCTGGCAATAAGTTTCTTGCAACAGAAGATAATAAGCCAACTGAAATTAAACCTTTTTGTCCACTCCCAAACTGGCGCAAACCAACCATAGTTTCTTCAACTCCTGATAAAACAATTTCTGAACGTCTTTGAAGAAAAAGTCCTGCCTCTGTAAGACTCATTTTAGACCTACCTCTTTTAAATAAAAGTGAGCCCACTTCATCCTCTAATTTAGAAATTTGCTGAGAGAGTGATGGTTGGGCCAAACCTAATATCTTACTAGCCTTTGTAAAAGACGAAGCTTGTGCAACAGTCCAAAAAATTTTTAACTGATGAAGAGTAATACCTATATTTTCGTTTTTCATTTTAAAGCCTTTAATAAAAAAAAAGATGACTTAACATAAAAATCATAATAATTATAGCTGAAAAATAAAATTATACTATAAAATACATTAAAAGGATTTTGATTTGAAAAAAAATAATTTAGGGAAAACAGATATTTTAGTTTCAGAAATTTGTCTAGGAACTATGACTTGGGGTCAACAAAATAGTGAAAGCGAGGCTCATGAACAGTTAAACTTTGCAAAAGAAAGAGGTATAAACTTTATTGATACAGCTGAAATGTATTCTGTTCCTCCTAAAGAAGAGACTTATGGATTAACTGAAAAATATATTGGCACATGGTTAAAAAACCAAGATAGGTCTAAAGTTATATTAGCTACAAAAATTGCAGGAAGAACTTCTAATGTTCCTTCTGGTCCACCAGGGCTAAATTGGATTAGAAAAGGGCCTAGACTAAATGAAGAACATATATTTGAAGCTATAGAACACAGTCTAAAAAGGCTTCAAACAGACTATATAGATTTATATCAAATTCATTGGCCAGAGAGACCTGTAAATAGTTTTGGGCAACTAGGATATATTCATAATCCAAGAGAAGATGACATAAAAATTGAAACAACATTAGAAGCTCTTGCAAAAGCAGTAGATAAAGGGTTAATTCGTTATATAGGTCTTTCAAATGAAACACCTTGGGGCGTAATGAAATTTGTATCAGCTGCAAAAGAATTAAATTTGCCAAGAGTAGTATCAATTCAAAACCCATACAGTTTATTAAATAGGTCTTTTGAAGCTGGGTTATCAGAAATTGCTATAAATGAGGAAGTAGGTCTTCTTCCATATTCTCCTTTAGCTGGAGGAGTATTAAGTGGTAAATATTTAAATGGTAAAAAACCAGAAAATGCCAGAATGACTCTTTTTGAGAGATTGAGAACTAGATATATAAATAAACATGCTGAAAATGCAGTAATAGAATACCAAAAAATAGCTTTAAAATATGATTTGAATTTAACTCAGATGGCTATTAATTTTGTTACAAAGCAAAATTTTGTTACCTCAAATATTATCGGAGCAACTTCTATTTCACAATTAGAAGAAAATATAAACTCTATAAATTGTACATTAAGTGAGGAAATAATAACTGAGATAGAGAAAGTTCATAAAATATATACATACCCTTGCCCTTAGCATAAAAATTTTTTTATTGTAATCTATGTTCCATCTCTAACACCTTTAAATTCAGCTAATTTTCCTCTTCTGTTTACGCCCCATTTATATTGTTCAGGCCACATAGAAAATTCAGGATCTGCATTTAAAGCTTGTGCGGCATGTAAAGACCAAAAAGGATTATACATTAATTCTCTTCCAACAGCTATTAAATCAGCTTTACTACTTTGTAATATTTCTTCAGCCTGATTAGGATCAACAATAACTCCAACCGCCATTGTTTTAATATCAGCTTCATTTTTAACCTTATCTGAATAAGGTACTTGAAAACCAGGGCCTCTATCCATATTAGTTTTCATTGGTTTACCATCTTTATTAGATCTAAATAAAGGTGCTCCGGAAATACCTCCTGCAGAACAATCAACAACATCTACACCATGCTCTTTTAACTTTTTTGCTAAAACAACTGAGTCATCTATTTCCCATCCATTTTCTAAACCATCAACTGCTGATATTCTACAAAACAAAGGTGTGTCTTCAGGTATGACTTTTCTTACTGCATCAACTACTTGAATTAATAACTTCATTCTACCATGTATATCTCCACCATATTCATCATTTCTTTTATTAGCCAGTGGCGACAGGAAACTATGGAGTAAATAACCATGCGCAGAATGAATTTCAATAACTTTAAATCCAGCTTTTATGGCTCTTGCTGCAGCATCTGCAAAAGCTTGTATTATTTCAGATATATCATTAGAATCCATTGCTTTAGGAATTACCCACCCTTCCGCAACAGGAATATCTGATGGAGCTATAATATCCCATGATGGATTACCTGCTTTTCTGTCCTCATCATCTAAAGGCGTACCTCCATTCCAAGGAGTTTTTGTACCTGCCTTTCTACCTGCATGGGCTAATTGCATTGCTGGAATACATCCCATTCTATCTATAAAAGATGTTATAGGTTTTAACGCATCAGCTTGTTCATCAGTCCATATACCCAGGCAACCTGGAGTGATTCTACCTCTCGCCTCTACCGCTGTTGCTTCTGCAAATATTAAACCTGTCTTTCCTCTAGCAAAAGTACTTAAATGTGCAAATTGCCAATCTGAAGCCATACCATGATTTGCTGAATACATACATAATGGTGATAAAACAATTCTATTTGGAATAGTTATACCTCTGATTTTAATAGGACTAAAAAGTTTTGTATCGGCCGCCATATTATTCTCCTAAATTAAAAAAATACATCATACACATTTATTGAGATTAATTAAATAAAAAAAGTTAATGAGCTTCATCCCAATTATCTCCTATACCTATTTCTACTTCTAGAGGAACTTTCATCTTAAAGCCAGGTTTAGGGGCATTAATCATTTTAGTTTTTACTAATGAAATTAAATCATTCACATCAGACTCAGAACATTCAAATATTAGCTCATCATGGACCTGAAGTATTAATTTAGCATTAATATTTTTATTAATTAAAATTTCAGGAAAGTTTTTCATAGCTCTCTTAATTATGTCTGCTGCCGCTCCTTGTAAGGGGGCATTTATAGCTTGCCTTTCAGCCCCTGATCTTATCATAGGATTTTTATCATTTATACCAGGAATGTAACATCTTCTTCCATATATTGTTTCAACAAAACCATTTTTTCTTGCAAAATCTTGTGTGCTTTCCATATATTTTTTTATACCTGGATATTGCTTAAAATAAAGTTCAATATACTCTCTTGCCTCAGTTCTGCTAATATTTAATTGTTTAGCCAATCCAAAGGCACTTTGTCCATATATTATTCCAAAATTAATCGTTTTTGCATTTCTTCTCATATCACTAGTAACTTTATCTGTATTTACCATAAAAACTTGAGATGCTGTAAGTGTATGGATATCTATATTATTTTTAAATGCTTTAATAAGCGGCTCTATATCAGCTACTTCAGCCAATAGCCTTAATTCAATTTGTGAATAATCACAGGCAATTATCTTCATACCTTTTTGAGCTATAAAGGCTCTTCTTATGGCTCTTCCATCTTCCGATTTTATTGGTATATTTTGTAAGTTAGGGTTACTAGAGGAGAATCTTCCTGTCATGGCACCTGTCATTTGAAAATGGGTATGCACCCTTTTAGTGGACGGATTTATTTGCTCAACCAAAGCATCCGAGTATGTACTCTTTAATTTTTGCAAAGCTCTCCAATTTAAAATTAACTCACATATATTATTGCCTTCTTGGCTTAATTTTTCTAGAACTGCTGCAGAAGTAGAATATAAGCCAGATTTTCCTTTTTTTTCTCCTTTAAGCCCTAGTTTATTATATAAGATCTCTCCTAATTGTTTTGGTGAAGATATATTAAATTCTTCACCTGCTAACTTAAAAATATTTTCCTGAATGGGTCTCATCTTTATTAAAAATTTGTTGCTTAGGTTTTTTAGATAAATAGGATCAATTCCTACTCCATTCCTCTCCATATTTGCAATAACTTTAGGTAAAGGCCTTTCTATCGTCTCATATAGAGAAACCATATTTTCTCTAACTAACCTATCTTTCAAAAATTTATATAAACGAAGAGTAATATCAGCATCTTGAGCTGCATATTCCATTGCAACGTCTAATTCTACATAGTCAAACGTTATTTGATCTTTTCCTTTTCCGGTTATTTCGGAATAACTAATAGGATTAATATCCAGATGAGTTTTAGATAGAGAGTCCATTCCATGACCAGAACGTTTGCCAGCATCTAAAGCAAATGACATAAGCATTGTATCATGATAAGGATGAATATTTATATTCCCCGCATTAAATAATATAGTCATATCATATTTAATATTTTGACCTATTTTAATAATACTAGGGTTCTCCATTATAGGCTTAAGAATGGATAGAACTAGATCTGTATCTAATTGTTTTATGTTCTTTCTATTGTGAGCACTCTCTTTAGATTTATGATTTAAGGGAATATAAATGGCATTACCAGGTTCTATAGCTAAAGAAATTCCTACCAATTGAGCAGATACTGCATCTATAGAAGTTGTTTCAGTATCTACAGAAACTATACCTTTGTTCTCAATATTCTTAATCCAACTTAATAGTATATTCTCATCAGTTACAAGCTGATATGTATTTATTATTTTTTTTGTATCATTTTTTTGATTTTTATCCTCTGGTAAAGCAATATAAGCACTTTTAGTGTCAATAAAATTATCTTCATCAGGCAATCTTCCGATTAAACTATTAAAACCTTGTGTTACTAAAAAAGTTTTAAGTTTTTTTATATCAATATCTCTTCTTTGAAAATTATGAAAGCTTTCAATATCTTTAATTTCATCATCTAATTTAACTAATTTCATACTGATTCTAGCTAAATCTGAAAAATTAATTAAATTTTCTCTTCTCTTAGGCTGTTTAATTTCTGAAGCCCTATTTAGCAAGGAATTCAAATCACCATATTCATTTATTAATTCAGCAGCAGTTTTAATTCCTATACCAGGAATACCAGGAATATTGTCCGTACTGTCTCCAGCCAATGCCTGAACGTCAATTACTTTATTAGGATAAACACCAAATTTTTTAAAAACTTCTTCTTTTCCAATATTCACCATTTTCATTGGATCAATCATTTTTACATTATCATTAACTAATTGCATAAGATCCTTATCTGATGAAATAATGTCCACTTTCCAGCCAGCTTTAGATGCTTGATTAGCATATGTAGCTATTATATCGTCAGCTTCAAAACCTTTTAATTCTATATATGGAATATTAAAAGCCTCTGTAGCTTCTCTTATTAATGAAAACTGAGGTATTAAGTCTTCTGGTGCATCAGATCTATTAGCTTTATAATCTTCAAATATCTTATTTCTAAAAGACTTTGATGCAGTATCAAATATTACTGCTAAAGAGTCTGTTTTCGTCTCCGCGATAAGACGCCAAATCATATTACAATAACCCATTACAGCATTAATAGGAGTTCCATCTTTTCTTGTTAAAGGGGGAAGGGCATAATAAGCTCTAAAAATGAAACCTGACCCATCAACCAAAGTTAATGATTTTTTTTCCGAGCTTTCTTTATCTTCAGTTATCATAAATATCTTCCTATTATATTAAATTATCATTTAATGAATTAAAATTCTATAACTCATTATTAATTTTAACTTGCTAAATAAAAGAAAATATTGCTATTTGCATATAATGTTTTTTAAAAATATATCAGCAAAATTTTCTTTAGTTTATTTTTCAATATTTATGGTTATTGGAATAAATGCTCCTTTTTTTCCTTTATGGCTATCTTCAAAAGGCTTCACAGAAAGGTATATTGCTATAATTTTAGCAGCTTCTGTTTTAACAAAATTATTTGCAAACCCTTTTTTTGCTGGTCTGGGAGATAAATATGGAAACAGAAAAATACCAATGCTTTATTTAGCATTCTTTTCTTCGGTTGTGTTGTTTTCATTAAATATTTTTAATTCTCTCTATTTAATTGCCTTCATAGCAATAATAAGTTGGGCATTATTTGCTCCATTGATGCCATTAACTGAAAGCCTAACAACTACTGCCATTAAAAAACATAATTTTGACTATGGAAATACTAGATTATGGGGTTCTGTATCTTTTATTATAGCTGCCTTTTTTGGAGGTATTATAATAGAAAGATATGGCTTAAAATATGTACCAATATTAATGACAACTGGTGCATTATTTTTATTTATATCTGTAATATTTATGCCAACAATTACTTCTTTACCTGCAAGAAAAAATATTAGCACTTATGCTCTATTAAAAAATAGAAATTTTTTTCCATTTTTACTAGCTTGCGGCGCTATTCAAAGCAGTCACGGTTTATATTACGGTTTCTCGACAATTTATTGGAAAAGTATTGGTATATCAGAAACCATTATTGGCGCTTTATGGGCAGAAGGTGTTATTTTTGAAATTATTCTTTTAGCTTATTTTTATAAATTTAAAAATTATACATCTCCTAAAAATTTTTTAATCCTAGCAGGTATAATTGCCATTATAAGATGGGCACTGATGGCATTTGCAGATAATGTGTTATTTATTGCATCAATACAGATACTCCATGCATTTACATTTGGTCTTACTCATCTTGCTGCAATCAATTTTATTTCAGAAGTTATGCCTTCAAGAGCTCAAGCAAAAAGCCAAGCTTTATATTCAGCTATTTCTATGGGAGCATTCTTAGCAATATCTATTTCAATATCCGGAGATTTATACAGATTATTTTATGATAAATCATTTTTATTTTCTTCTTTTTTAGCTTTTATAGGGGTTTTGATATCTCTAAAATTTATTAAGATAAGGAAGACTTTTTAAATACTTTTCCGCAATATGGACAAGAAATAGTTTGCTTATTTGCACCAATTGTTAAGTAAATTTTTGGATGACCATCACCACCCTCACCTCCTGAGCATGAAACTTTAACCATTTTTCCTTCTTGATTTTTTTGAGTATTTGTTTCCATAATAAAAAACCTTCTTATAATATATTGAATTAAA
>CETH01153045.1_pt1 | contig 18980 bp, 19 predicted proteins | sample 361461 | NCBI WGS metagenome assembly CETH01 (sample SAMEA2622695, study PRJEB7988) | marine metagenome | isolation source: saline water (ENVO:00002010), including
ATATGTCAGAAGATGTTTCAAGTAAAGTAAAAAAAATAGTAGCAGATCACTTAGGTATTGACGAGGCTAAAGTAACTGAGGAATCTAGTTTCATTGATGACTTAGGTGCAGATAGTTTGGATACAGTTGAGTTAGTTATGGCTTTTGAGGAAGAGTTTGGATCAGAAATTTCTGATAGCGAAGCTGAAAAAATTTTAACTGTAGGTGACGCTGTAAAATTTATTGAAGGAAAAGCTAACTAATTTTTGATGCCCGCTGAAAAAGATGGGGTAATGATTATTTTGTCCTCTCCCTCTGGAGCAGGAAAAACAACTCTTGTCAGTTTACTCTCGAGATTAAAAAATTTTGAGGTTTCAATTTCTCACACAACGCGCAAACCTAGAATTAACGAAATTCCAAACAAAGATTATTATTTTGTTTCAAAAGAAAAATTCGAAAGACTAATTAAAAATGAAGAATTTTTAGAATATGCGAAAGTTTTTAATAATTTTTATGGTACTACAAGAACTCCAGTTATAGATAAACTAAATAAAGGTAAAAATGTTCTATTTGATATTGATTGGCAGGGTGCAGATCAGATTAAAAATAAAAAGCTTGATTATAAGTTGATAACATTTTTCATTTTACCTCCAAGTAAAGAAGTCTTGTTTGATAGATTATCAAACAGAGACATGAAAGATAAATTAATAGTTGATGAAAGAATGAAACAATTTGGTAGAGATGTGTTACATTGGATTAACTATGACTATGTTGTTATAAATGAGAACTTAGAAAAATGTTATTCTAAAATTTTTCAACTAATTAATGCAGAAATAAATGATGGTTCTAAAGATTATGACTCAGATTATATTAGACATCATGTCGAAAAGCTAACTTCTTAATTTTTCATATTCATTTGCTAGATTATAATAAACTTCAAAATCTAAATTTTGAGGCCTTAAATTTAAATCTAATTTCAGTTTTTTAGAAACATTATCATTTGGAAATAAAGAGAAATAGGGTTTTTTTATCATTTTTCTTCTGTGATTAAAAAATATTCTTGTGATTTTTTCCAAATTATGTGGATTTTTTAAAGATGAAAAATTTTCTTTAAAAGAAAAAAAAAGCAATGAACTATCTACTTTTGGTGAAGGAGAGAAGCTGTTTGGTTTAATATCAGTAACTTTTTTTATCTTCAATTTCCAATTAGCTAATATGGATAATCTACCATAATTTGAATTATTATATTTAGAGATTATTCTATCCGCGACCTCCTTTTGAAACATTAATATTAGATTGCTAAACCAAATATTTTGATTGTTTAAATTTAAGATCCATTTACACAAAATTTCAGTTGAAATATTATAAGGTAAATTTCCAAAAACAATTAATTGCTCATTAGAGATTAAATTTTCATTTAAATTTAATATATCGTCATTTATCATTATTATTTGATCTTTAAATTCTTTTTTTAATTTTAAAGCAAGATTATTATCTTTTTCCACAACATAAATTTTTTTTGGTTTCTTTTTTAGTATTGAAGATGTGAGATTCCCAGTACCAGGACCCACCTCTAAAATAGATTTATTCCTAATTTCAATTAAGCTTGTTATCTTATTTATAATATTTTGATCAATTAAAAAATTTTGTCCTAAACTTTTTTTTGCTTTTATCACTGATTATCTAAAAATTTTAATGATCTTATTAAACTTAAAGGATTTGATAAATTTTTGTTTATCATTTTTTCATTTGGACCATGATCAGGTGAAATTCTAAAGAAAGGTAAACCCAAAGTGATGTTAATAGCATCATATTCTTTAAGTGTTTTAATTGGTGTAAGGACTTGATCATGATACATTCCCAAAATTACATTATACTTAATTCTATTTTGTTTTAAAAAAATTGTATCAGCAGAAAAAGGACCATGAACATTAAACCCTTTTTTTTTTAAATATTCTAAAGTTGGCTTTATAATTTTATCATCTTCATTAAATTTTAGAATACTTTCGCAATGCGGATTTAAACCTGAAACTGCTATTTTTGGTTTAAAACCTTTGAATTTCATGTAAAATATATTTATTAATCTAATTTTTTCTTCAATAAGTTTTTTATTTATTTTATTGGAAACCAATCTTAATGGTAAATGTGTTGTCAAAGGGCATACTGATAAATCTTTATTATAGATTAACATAGCAGTGTTATTTATTTTAAATTTGCTTGAAATATATTCTGTTAAGCCTAGAAATTTTTTATTGAGAAATGTTGATTTATTTACAGGTCCATTAACTAATTTATTTGAATAACCAGATTTTAGTATATTAAAAGCAGTCTCAAAACAATCTTTAATGTAGGTATTAGTATTAAATCTATTTTTTGCTAAATTTTTTGAGGTTTTATAATCAATATTTATTAAATTAATTTTTTTATTATTAAGCTTATAATTATATAAAAAATTTTTATTCAAAAATCTAATATTTTTACTACATTTAAATCTTTTCAAATTAAGTTTTAATAATTTTGATGATGAAATTAATATTAAAGGGCATTTAAAAGAATTATATTTTATAGATTTTATGAATATTTCAAAAAAAATACTCTTTGGGTCGCCTGACACTATTAATATTGGTCTATTTTTCATAAATTTTGTAATTTATTTTAGATTTATCAAAAAAAATTCTAGAAAATTGATTTAATTGTTTATTTGTTTCAAATTTAACCATTTTCTCTAACTCTTCTTCTTTATCAATAAAAGCTTTTGTTTCTCTTATTTCCTCAATTTTAATAATTATAAAATTATTACCTATTTTAATAACATCTGTATGTTGGCCAACAGAAATTTTTTTTAAGTTTTCTAAAAGTAATCCTGATAAATTTTTTTCATCAATCCAACCAATATTACCTCCAAATTTTGCACTATCAGATATACTGAATATGTTAGCAGTATTATTAAATCCTATTTCTAATATATTTGATTTAATCAAGCTCACTAAATCTTTTAAATTTTCATTTTTTCTTTTGATAAAAACTATCTCAGATAACCTATATTCTTTAATCATATTGTTTTTTAATTGATTTACTTTAAGTCTTAATTTTTCTTTATCGATATTTATTTGATTTTTATACTTAAAGAAAATTAATTCATTCCATGCAATTTCAATTTTAAGCTTTTCTTTTACATCATCTATAGAATAATCTGATGAATTAAGAATATAATCATTGAAGTCACTTTCATTATCAAAATTTAATTTGGTATAAAGACTTTTTAGGTAATCATTCACAAATGGATTGTCTAATGAAAAATCAAAAACTTTTTCTATTTCATTTTTTTTAATTATTTCTCTGATAAGAGATTCTTTTGATAATTTAAGTATACTTTCATTATCTAACTCTTTTAAGTTTGGATTTAATATTCGTAAATAGGTTGCCTCATTTAAAATGTCGTAATTAGTTATTATATTTTCATCGATTTTGATAACGATATTTACATCTGATTTAGAAACTGAGCTTGTGAATAAAAAAATACTAAATATTATAAATACAAAAAATCTTTTAAACATTACTCTTTTAAATTAGGGCTACTTGTTTGCCCAAAAGGAATTATAGTTAATTTTAGGAAAATATTTTCCTCAGGTTTTATATCTCTATCATCGTAATAATCTTTATTGTATTCAATAGAGGCTGCCAAACAGTCATTCTTGTATTGGTATATTAAGTTATAATATTCTGTTAAATTCGATGATTTATTTTCTCTTGTTAAAAATTGAATATTATTAGACTCATTTAAGTTAAATTTTAAAGTACTCGATAAGTATGAGTTGTTATTTAGCGTATTATTTTCATTTATATAGTCAAAAGTGGTAACAAAGTTATTTAAACTAATCTCTGCTATTAAGTTTTCATAATTGATATCAGTTAAATTATTTTTAGTAGAAGCATTATATTTCGTAGTTATTATATCATTTGGACTAAATACTATTTCACCAAAAAAATTTGAGTTTTTTGAGTTTAATTGGTTCCTTCGAGGTAAGTCTTCGTTTTCTTCAAGTCTTAAATTGTTTGCCAATTTTATGCTAAATAATTCTTTGGATGAATTATTATCTAATATAGAAAAATCGTTACCAAATGTTAAAGACACACCTCCCTCCAAAACATCATTTGATGATAGTCGGTCAAGATTATAAATGTTACTTGTATCCAATCTATTACCTGTGTTTTGACTAATATCTTTTGTATAGTTAGGAGCTATTTTTAATGCTAATTTTGGTTTTAAGATATTAAGATGGTCTTCAGTATTTTTTACTAGTGGAAATGATGAATTATATTGAAATAGACCTGATAAATAAAAATTTTCATCTTTTTTATATGAACTTGAATTTTTTGTATCAGAATTAATATTCTTTATGATAAATTCGTAATTGTTTTCAAAACCTGAATTAGAAAATAAAGGCACTGAGTTGAAAATAAAATTATTTATATTTATTTTCTCTAAAATGTTTGTGTCATAACTTCTAATTAAATTATTTGATTTAAATAAAAAATTTCCAGCTAAATTTGTAAAGTTATCAATTTTTTTTGTAATATCAAATTTTGGTAAAACAAACTCGTATCTATCGCTATTTTTTTCTTTGTCAAGGTCTTCATAAATTATGAATTCCGAGTCAAATGAAACCTTGTCTGTTGATAAGTTAATTCCAAAAGTATTTTCTAAAACATTTAAACTTCTAAAAAGTGGAGAAGATAATTTACTTTTTCTCAAATAAGTATCATTTGATGTTTTTTCTATTTTTAATTTGATGTTACCTTCATCAAAATTAGCAAAATTTATATATTTATTATATTTATAATAGAAGTGAGATTTAGTATCTTCTTTTTGATTAAATAAACTAAAATCACTTACATGACTGCTAAATTCATTTTCTTGTCTATATTCAGTCTGTAATAAAAAGTCATTGTTTGAATATAAGCGCGGGGTAAAAGTTAAATCTTTATTTTGACTTATAACTGAGAAATATGGAATACTAAAATAATTTGTTGTATTCGCTGAGTTTTTTATAGTTGGAATAAGAAAACCTGACTTTCTTTTCACATTAGGATCAGGATGGAAAAATTTTGGAAAATACATAACTGGAATATCATAAACTTTAAGTAATGCATTTTTATAATTGATAATTTCTTTTTTTGAGTCATGTTGAATTTTTTCAGCAGAAAGTTGCCAAGGAGGACATTTGTCTGTTTTTTTACAAGTAGTAAATATTCCTTTTGTCACCTCAGTAAATCCTTCATTATAAACAATACTTTTACCTTTAATTCTAGGATCATTTTCTTGATTGAAAGATTTATTATTTAGATTGATTATTATATCTTTTCCAATTAATTGATTTGTTGAAGTGTTTAAAAAAGCAGTTTCAATTTGAAAATTATTTTCATTAAAATCACTCAAAAATACATTTTTAAGTTTTAAGATACTATCATCAAGATTATATTCAAAAATATCTGCTTTGAGAGTATTATTTTTATCGTCTTTTAGTATTGATTGACTTTTTGATTCAAGAATATTTTTTTTTTTATTAAAGGATAAAAAATCTGTTTGAATTGAAATCTGCTTATTAAAATCAGTAATTTTTACGTTATTTTTTGCAATTGTTATAAGATTTGTTTGATCTAAAACGATTTCATCAAATTCTATTTCTAAATTTTCTAATTTGAAAAAGGTAATCCCATTAAACGCTTTTAATATATTGAGTTTTTTATTATATTCAAATTCTTGCGCCTGAATTTCAAGATTACCATCTACGGAAATTACCTTACCATTTTTTGCGTAAGTTAAATTTCCACTTTCGATGATTTCTATTTCTGAGGTTTCAAATTTGAATTGTTCTGCATATGAGAAATTACAGAGAAAAAGAAATAATAGAAAAAATTTTAATAAATTATTTTTCATTAACCCTAATTAAACCTATGATTGCAAATATGGAAATAAATAATATAGGTAAATAAATAGAGGAAATTATTGGTATTTTTCCGTTATTTCCTAGGGAAGTAAACATGAAATTTATATAGTAAATGATAACAGACATCAAAATACCCAAAATAACATGATAAAATAAGGACTTATCTCTTCTAAAGTTGAACATTATTACTGCAGATAAAATTGTTAATATACCATAAAGTAAAGGTGTTGAGCTCAATTTAAGTAGATGGATTACTATCTCGTCAGATGAATATCCTAAGTTTTCGTAATCTTTTTTTAAGCTAAAAAGTTCCAATATGTTTAAGGTAGAGATATTAGAAAATAAACTATTTATTTTTTCTCTATCAAAATTTGACTCTAAAATTAAATTTTCAGAACTTAAATTTGAGATATTGTTGTTAGTTATCCTTGGACTTTGTAAGATCCATCTTTTACTACTAATATCTATTCTTTCAGATTGAATAATTTTTTTTAAATTAAACTCATTATCAAACTCATTAATGATAACATCAGTCAAAAAATTGTCTTCAATGTAACCTGCTTTTACGATTAAAGTTGTATTATTAATTTCATCTTTAAGCCATAAACCACTATCGTTAACAACAGCCAAATATTTATTATCTTCTGAAAAACTATTTTTTAAATCTGTATAAATAAATTTTAATTTAGATGCTGCGTTGTAAAATATTAAGACGGTTACGATTCCAATAAAAAAGGCAGTCAGAAAAAGCGTTTTTATTATTTGAAAATTACTTAAACCATTTATTTTGAGAAGGTTTAATTCTTCATTTCTAAATAATCCATAAAATAGAAATTGTGTAGATAATAAAAAAATGAAAGGAAAAATTTCAAACAAAGTTATCGGGCTACTTAACAAAGTTAAAAAATATGGATATAAAAAATTTGTTTGAATATCTTTGAAAAAAGAAATCTCTTCGAGAATACTTAAAACAATTATTAAGCTTAAAAAAATTATGCTTATAATCAAAAATTTATTTAAAAAATTTTTGATTAAATGTTGTTGATAAGTTTTAAGCATACTTAATCCTTTTATAAAAAATTAAATATGTTAAAAAAAAAATTAACCAAGGAATTACTAAGTATATAATTGTGCTTACATTTGAAATTGTCGAATATCTTAATGATGCTTCAGAAAAAATTATAATTAAAAAGGTTATCAGGAATACTATTTTTTGATTTTTTTTGTATGAAACATGATTTTTTGGGAAAATAATTAGAAAACAACACATCAACGTAAGTATCGGAATATATAAAGGTTTGTAAAATCTTTTAAATAATTCTTGATTTACTTCATTCATCATATCATTTTTACATTTGAAATTAAATTTTTTATTTTCTTTAATATTAGAAAATCTTTTTAATATACAGCTTAACAGGAGAGTTGATGGCATTTCCTGAATCTTTGGTGATAAAATTGTGTTACTACTATAATCTGCTAAATTGAAATCAATTTCATCAAATTTAAAAACATTAATTTTTTTTTTGTCTTTATTTATTACCTGTCCATCGTAAAGTTTAAAAACTTTTTTTTTTTCATTTTCAAAAATAACACCACTCTTCGCATAAATAATTTTAGAAATTAATTTTGAAGAATCATCAATAAAAACTTCAGAGAAAGAACCGTCTTTATTTTTTGATTTGATAAAAATTGTTAATCCATCTACTGCATTAATAAATTTACCCTCCTTAATAAGAGAAGTAAAAAAATCTATATTGGATTCTTTTAAAAATTCTCGACCTTTATATTGTGATAGTGGAGAAAAAAAACTCCCTATAAATATTTGAAAAACTGTTAAAATTAACGAGAGAAAGATAATTTTATTAGCAAAATCAAACTTGTTTACCCCTGATGTCCAATAAATAAGTAATTCATTTTTCATTTCGTAATCTACCAATATGTAAAAAAGTGATATAAAAAATATAAATGGAATTATTCTATGTATTATTTTAGGAAAATTAAAAATTATGTATGAAAAATATGTTTTTAAACCATGCCCATCTTGTGTGACAAAATCGAAATAATTTACTGCCTGCATTGTCCATACAATTAGCCCTATAACAAAGCACAACATTATGAAGAAAATCGATGTATCTTTAGCAAATTTTCTAAATATTAATTTTTTCATTGAAAATAATAGATTTCTAAATATATAGCATTCATTTATACTCTTTATAATTATAAATTATGACAATTAAAGTTAATTTCAGAAATAATATTGTCGAAAATAAGATCATAAATTATGTTTTATTTTCCGATGAAAATTTTAAAATTTTAGGATTAAGTAAGACTTCATTATCAAAAGATGCATCAGTTATCAATAAAACTGTAGAAAATTACAAAATAAAAGATAATAACTTTCTGTCTTTTAATATAGTTCCAAATAAAAAAATTGTAATAGTAAAACTTAAAAATACCTCTTCATCGACAGAAAATGAAAAGACAGGTGCTCAGTTTTATAATTTTATTAAAGAAAATCAACTTTTTAAATCATCACTATTAGAAAATAATTTTAAAGAGTTTAGTAAAAAAAATAAATATTTTATAGACCAATTTATTCATGGAACTAAATTAAAATCATATTATTTTGGAAAATATAAATCGAAAAATACAAAAAAATTATATGAGATTGAAATTATTTCAAAAAATAAATCATTAGATACTAATAAAAACAAAAGATTTGACTCATTAATTGAAGGAATAAATTTTACAAAAGATCTAGTGTCTGAACCTGGAAATATCCTTCATCCCGATGAGTATGCAAAAAGATTAATTTTACTTAAAAAGATAGGATTAAAAGTTACAGTATTTGATAAAAAAAAATTAAAACAACTTGGTATGAACGCGTTGTTAGGAGTAGGCCAGGGAAGTATTAGAGGGTCTTATTTAGTAACTTTAGAATGGAATGGAGCAAATTCTAAAAAAAAACCGTTAGCATTTGTTGGCAAGGGTGTTTGTTTTGATACAGGCGGAATTTCATTAAAACCTGCAAAATTTATGGAAGATATGACTTATGATATGGCTGGCTCAGCTGTTGTTGTCGGGTTGATGAAAAGTTTAGCTTTAAGAAAAGCAAAAATAAATGCCGTGGGTGTTGTTGGTTTAGTAGAAAATATGCCTGGAGGAAATGCCCAAAGACCTGGTGATATTGTTAAATCATACAGTGGTAAAACTATTGAGGTGCTTAACACTGATGCTGAAGGGCGATTAGTTTTAGCAGATGCTTTAACTTATACTGAAAAAAAATTTAAACCTGAATTTATTATTGATTTAGCAACTTTAACAGGTGCAATAATCGTTTCTTTGGGTTCTGAATATGCTGGATTATTTTCAAATGACGACAAATTATCAAAACAAATTTTCGATACAGGTAATAAGGTTGATGAAAAAGTATGGAGAATGCCCCTTCATAAAAATTATGATAAATTAATGAATTCCAAAAATGCAGATATGCAAAATATTAATTATGTGGGTGGTGCAGGCTCGACAACTGCTGCACAATTTTTACAAAGATTTATTTTGAATAAAACACCTTGGGCTCATTTAGATATAGCTGGAATGGCATTTTCAAAATATGGAGGAGCACTTAATTCTGGAGGTGCAACAGGTTTTGGAGTGAGATTATTAAATCAACTTGTAGAAGATTATTATGAATAATATAGAACAAACTTTGTCAATAATTAAACCAGATGCAGTTGAAAGAAGTTTAGAAAATGAAATTAAAGAAATGTTTAAAGACAATGGTTTTAAAATTGTAAAAGAAAAAAAAATTCAAGTTGAAAAATCAGAGGCAGAATTATTTTATAAAGTTCATGAAACAAAACCTTTTTATAATGATTTATGTTCATATTTATCATCAGGACCAATTATTGTTATGATACTAGAAAAAAGTAATGCTGTTCTGGAAAATAGAAAATTGATGGGAGCCACAAACCCCAAAGAGGCCGAAGAAGGAACAATTAGAAAAAAATATGGAATTTCAATTGATAAAAATTCTGTGCATGGTTCAGATAGTAGTGAAAATGCAAAAATCGAAATTGATTTTTTTTTTAATGATTAGAAAATATTTTCATTAAAGCCTTAGGATAGATTATATGCTCATGTTTGAGGATCCTTTTCGCTAATGTCTTAGGAGTGTCTTTTTTATATATTTTTATTTTCTTTTGGAGAATAATCTTTCCCGAGTCCAACTTTGAATTAACATAGTGTACTGTACATCCAGAAAATTTTTCATTATTTTTAATTGTTCTTTCATGGGTATTTAACCCTTTATATTTAGGCAAAAGAGAAGGGTGGATATTCAATATCTTGCCATTAAATTTTTTAATAAAATTTTCTGATAAAATTTTCATAAAACCCGCAAGACAAATTATTTTTATTTTATTTTTCTTTAAATAAAATAAAATCTTTTTTTCATCTTTTATTTTGTTAATAAATCTGAAAGTTTTAAACGGTATATTATATTTTTTTGCTAATTTAAGGCCTTTAGCTTTAGTATTACTAGATATTACAAGAATTACTTTAATAGGAGATTTATTTAATAACGAAAACTTGATTAAATTTTCTAAATTACTTCCAGTACCAGATATAAAAACAGCAGTATAAAATTTAGAGAATTTTTTAAGACCAATTAATTTTTTCATTTAATTTAACTTTAGTTGGTCCTTTAGTAATTCTACCTATAACGTAAGGTTTAAATTCATTAGTAAAATATTTTGAAATTTTATTTAAATATTTTGATTTAATTATTAAACAGAAACCAACACCACAATTAAATGTTTTGAGCATTTCTTTTTCATTTATATTATTTTTTTTGAGCCACTTGAAAATTAAAGGTGGATTAATCTTATTAAGATCAATATCTGCACAAAGAGTATCAGGTATGATTCTTTTTATATTATCGGCTAATCCTCCACCAGTGATATTTGCTGCTCCATTTAAAAGATTATGATCTATTAAATCTAAAACTTCTTTTACATATATTTTTGTGGGTCTAATTAACTCCTTTTTTAAAAACGAATTTTTATTTATATTTATTTTATTTTTTTTTAACAAATGTCTTACTAAAGAGTATCCATTGGAGTGTAAACCACTCGAAGGTATAGCTAAAATTAAATTATTCTTTTTAATTTTTTTTTTATTTAAAATTTTTTTTTTATCAACAATTCCTACAGCAAATCCTGCAATATCAAATTTACCCTTTTCATATGTTCCAGGCATTTCAGCTGTTTCTCCACCAACTAATTCACAATTAGAAATTTTACACCCTTTTATAATCCCTCCTAAAATAAATTTTAATTTTTTAAAATCAATTTTATTTATTGAAATATAATCTAAAAAGAAAAGTGGTTTTGCACCTTGGACAATTAAATCATTAACACTCATTGCCACAAGATCAATGCCAATCGTATCATATTTTTTCAGTATATTTGCAATTTCAATTTTTGTCCCGACCCCATCTGTGCAAGCTACAATTTGTGGATTTTTAATATTTTGTGGAATATTGGAAATTGAACCAAAACCTCCAATGTTATTATACTTTTTTCCGCCATCTTTTTTTGTAGAAATCTTAGATATGTATTTAACAAATTTGTCTGCTGCCTTGATATCAACACCACTTTTTTTATAGGTAAATAAGTTTTTTTTCATTATTATTAAAATATGATATCTAAATATAAAAATTTTTATTTTAAATTCTTATATATTTTTTTTGTATTTCTATCTCTAAATATATTTTTTTTTTCCACAATAAAAGTAGAGGCAAAAGCTTTTAAAATTGATAACATTGAGATATCTCAACCTTTTGAGATAAATTTTGATAAAAGAAAAGTAATTGACAAAGGTTTTAAAAAAGCTTTTTCAGAACTTATGTTATTCATCATCAACTCTTCAGATCAAAATAAAATTAAACAAACAAAATTAAATGAAATAAAGGGAATGATAGATACGTTTTCTATCAAACAAGAAAAATTTATTGATGAAGTATATTATGTAAAATTAGGAGTAACTTTTAACAAAAAAAAAGTTTTTCATTTTCTTGAAAGTAAAAATATTTTTCCCTCAATACCAGTAAAAAAAAAGATTTTATTTATACCAATTGTAATTGATGAAAATAGAAGGGATTTATTAGTTTTTTCAAATAATAAAATTTTTGATAATTGGAATATTGTTCAAGAGTCATTTCATTTGATAGACTATATTTTGCCCACAGAAGATCTTGAAGATTTAAATTTAATAAAAAGTAAATTCGAATTTATCGAAAAATATGATTTTAAAGAAATTATAACTAAATATAACCTAAGCGACTCCATTATTGCTTTAATATTTAAAAATGAAAAAGAAATAAGAATATTATCGAGAATTTCTATTTCAAATAATGAAATATTAAAAAATTTATCTTTTTCTAATATAAATATTGAGGATAAAGGGGGAATAGAAGAAATAATTAAACAGCTTAAAATTGTTTACGAAGATTATTGGAAAAATTTCAATCAAATTAATACATCAATTAAATTAGCTTTAAACGTAAAGATTTTAAGCTCTAATACTTCAAAAATTTCAAATTTTGAGCAAATATTAACTGAAACAGATTTGATTTATGATTATTATATATCAAAATTTGATAAAGATTTTATTTATTATCAAATAATCTTTAATGGAACACCAAGTAATTTTTTAAAATCCATGAAAGATCGTAATTATGACTTTGACACACAAAATAAAATATGGATGCTGAAGTGAGGGATGTTAATCAAAAAGTTTTAAAGTTTGAATATGAAAAAACATTTAAGAACGATGATTTTTATATTTCTAAAAGTAACAAACATATTTACAAGTATTTAGATACATGGCCCAAATGGGAAAAAAATTTTTTAAACATAAGTGGAGAAAAATATTCAGGAAAAACACATTTAATTAACATATTTTTAAAAAAAAACTCAGGATTAAAAATAGAAGCAAAATCTTTGGATAATGAAAAACTTAAAGAAGTCAAACTATATCAAAATATAGTTTTAGAAAATTTTGACCAAAATATAGATGAAAAATTGCTTTATACTTTTTTTAATTTTATAGATCAGGAAAATAAATATTTAATTTTAACGTCTATAACACCAATAGTAGATATGAATTTTAATCTAAATGATTTAAAATCAAGATGTAAAAATTTTATTTTACAAGTAATAGATAAGCCTGATGATGAATTAATTTTTGCATTGATATTAAAAAATTTATCTGACCGTCAAATTTTTTTGGATAAAAAGTTGATTAATTATATTATTAAGAGAATTGATAGATCATATGGTAAAATTTTTGAATTAATATATAAAATTGACGAACTAAGTTTAAAAAAGAAAAGATCTATTGATTTAAGAATTATAAAGGAAGTTTTGGAGGATTAATTGAACAAGTATAGAAGTCATAACTGTAACGAAATAAGAAAAGCAAATGTTGGAAATAAAGTATTATTGTCTGGATGGATCAACAAAAAACGTGATCACGGGAATCTTTTATTTATTGATTTAAGAGATAATTATGGAATCACACAATGCATCATTGATAAAGAAAATTCTAATTTTAGTTCTTTGGAAAAAATGCAATTAGAGACTGTAATAAAAATTGAGGGCAAAGTCGTTAATAGGTCTAGTGACACAATTAACAAAGATATTGAAACTGGTGAAATCGAGGTAGCAATTGAGAAATTTGAAATTTTGGGTACCTGTAAAGAATTACCCATGCCAGTTTTTAGTGATCAAGAATATGCAGAAGAAATAAGATTAAAATATAGATTTTTGGATTTGAGAAGAAAAAAATTACATGAAAATATTATTTTACGTTCAAAAGTAATTTCATTTATTAGAAGTGAAATGAATAAACTTGGTTTTTTGGAATACCAAACACCAATTTTAACATCATCAAGTCCAGAAGGTGCTAGAGATTTTTTAGTACCAAGTAGACTAAATCCTGGAAAATTTTATGCACTTCCACAGGCACCACAGCAATTTAAACAACTTGTTATGGTTTCCGGGTTTGATAGATATTTTCAAATAGCTCCATGTTTCAGAGATGAGGATGCTAGAGCAGATAGAAGCCCAGGTGAATTCTATCAACTAGATTTAGAAATGTCATTTGTTGAGCAAAAAGATGTATTTGATGTTGTGGAAAAATTATTGGTAAATACTTTCAAAAAGTTTTCGAAAAAAAAACTCATGTTTGATAAATTTCCTAAGATTTCGTATGCTGATGCTTTATTAAAATATGGATCAGATAAACCTGATTTAAGAAATCCATTAATAATTAAAGATATTACAGAAATATTTACAAGAGAAGATGTCTCTTTTGAAATTTTTAAAAAACTTGTCAAATCTGGCTCAAAAGTAAGATGTATAGTAACAAAAAATACAAAAGAAAAACCTAGAAGTTTTTTTGATGGTATAGATAAGTGGGCTAAAGAACAAGGTGCATCTGGAATGGCATATTTTACTTTTGAGAAAAATAAAGAATTGTCTGCCAAAGGCCCTGTCGGTAAGTTTTTTTCTAAAGAAGCTTTACAAGAATTAATGCAACAAACTGGAGCTAAGGTAGGCGATAGTATATTTTTTGCATGTAATAAGTTAAAGGAATTAGAGAAAATTACCTCATTAGCAAGAGATAAAATCGCTGACGAACTAAATCTTATTGATATTGATTCATTTGCTTTTTGTTGGATTGTTGATTATCCAATGTTCGAGGAAGATGAGCAAACAAAAAAAATCAAATTTAGTCATAATCCCTTTTCAATGCCCCAAGGCAATATAGATAAAATTGACTTTAAAAAGCCATTGGAAATTCTTGCATATCAATATGATATTGTTTGTAATGGAATAGAACTTTCATCCGGTGCTATAAGAAATCATAAGCCTGAATTAATGTATAAACTTTTTTCTCTCGCTGGCTATAGTAAAGATCAAGTGGATGAAAAATTCAGTGGAATGATTAATGCATTGAGTTACGGAGCACCACCTCATGGTGGAATTGCTCCAGGAATTGATAGAATTTTGATGCTTTTGGCTAATGAAAAGAATATTAGAGAAGTAACAATGTTTCCTATGAACCAAAATGCTCAAGATTTAATGATGAATGCCCCATCAAATGTTAGCGCTGAACAACTTAAAGAATTAAATTTATCTTTAAAAATAAAAAAATAAATTATTTTTTTCCTTTTAAACTTATTTTAACATCAGATAAATCTACAAGATTTTTTTTATAATTATTTCTTACAAAACCTTTGCTTGTTATGTCTTTTACAATTTTTAATAGTTGATTTTGATCATCTGAATTTTGTTCATCATTAATGTTATCAGATGTTCCAATAGCAGGTGTATGAGCTAAATCTTCTCTATTTTGATATGAAATTGCTAATTCCCTAAAAATATAATCTAAAATTGATGTTGCACTTAAAATTCTATCATTTCCATGAACTTTACCTGATGGTTCAAACTTTGTATCAACAAAAGCACTAATAAATTCATCAAGGGGAACCCCGTACTGTAATCCTAGAGAAATAGCAATAGCAAAGTTATTCATAAGCGCTTTAACCAACTCTCCCTCTTTACTGGTATCAATAAAAATTTCTCCTATTTTACCATCCTCATACTCACCCGTATGCAAATACACTTTGTGACCACCAATGGTTGCTTTTTGAATGTATCCTTTTCTTCTGTCTGGCATACTAAATCTTTTTCCACTTTTTTCAGCAGAAGTATTATTTTTGATAATATTTTCTAAATTCGTAGAATTTTTCTTATTTTTATCTATTGCAATATCGATTTTTTTATTTTCAACTACTTTATTATTTTTTGGGTCTAAATTTTTTGTTTTTCTATTATCTAGTTTGACATCTAAAACCTCAAATTTTCCATCATCCCTTTTTTCCAAATTTTTTAGCTCTGTTTCATTTATATCATCTAAATAATGATTTACTTTGAACGTACATGTATAATAAGTTTCAACTAGATATTTTGCCATTTGACCCCAATTTTTAAAATTAATTTGAATAATGAATCGATTCATTTATATACAAATTCAAATTTTAGTCTAATTTATTTTATACAATTTAAGATTGAAATGTTTATTAATTAAATGTTGACACTTTTAAAAAAAATATTCACTTGGTGGAATCATGATACTTTTGAAACACGGTTGAGAACAATATTTTTTGGAAAATTTGTTGGTAAAGATGTGTTTGGTAATAAATATTATGAAAGTAAAAAAGGAAAAAGATGGGTAATTTATTCTGGTGAAGTTGATGCATCTAAAATTCCAGTTGAATGGTATTCATGGATACATTTTACACAAAATAAGATTGAAAAAAATCATGAATTAAAAAAATATGAGTGGCAAAAACCTCATCAGGCAAATTTAACTGGTACTGATAAGGCTTATTATCCAAATAAAAATAAAAATGCTATTAAAAAAAAATATAAAAGTTGGAAAAATTAATATTATTTCTTATTTAATATTTATTTTCCTATTTACTATTACCTGTTTTTATTTGAAAGCTGAAAATAATTTAGAGGGTAATTATACTGATATTAAAATTTTAGATAAAATTAGTTCCAAAAATATTTTAATTAAACTTAAAAATAAAGAAGATTTAAGATATAAGGATTTATTAATAAAAAGTATGAAATGTAAAAATTCTGAATTTGATGATAATCCTGAAATTTCAGCTTACATTCAAGTAAAAGATCTCACCACAAAAAATAAAGATAATGTTTTTATATTTAATGGATGGATGTTTTCTTCAAGTCCTTCAATTGCTCCTTTTGACCATCCTGTTTATGATATTTGGCTTGTAGGATGTAATTAGATTATTTTTTCGTTATCAAGCCAGCTTACATTAAAATTTGAGCTTATAAATTTTTTATGGTTTAACAATTTCTTATGTAAAGGAATAGTTGTGGTAATTCCCTCAATTACAAATTCATCAAGAGATCTATTCATTCTTTGTATTGCCTCAAGTCTATTTCTACCATGACAAATAAGCTTACAAATCATGCTATCATAATAAGGAGTTACTTTATATCCCTGATAAATTGCTCCATCTACTCTTGTTCTAAATCCCGATGGTTGGTGGCACATACTTATTACTCCAGGAGATGGCTGAAAATTTTTACTTGGATCTTCAGCATTAATTCTACACTCAATAGCATGACCTCTAGGATTTATATCAGACTGTTTTAAGGCAGTTTCCCCGGTAAATGCTATATTAATTTGCTCTTTAATTATATCAATTCCAGTTACCATTTCTGATACAGGATGCTCAACTTGTACTCTGGTATTCATTTCTAAAAAATAAAATTTTCCATCTTCATAAATAAATTCAACAGTGCCAGCTCCTTCATAACCAATTTTAGAAACCATTTTAACAGTTTTTTCGAATAAATCTTTTCTGATATCATTGTTTAATACTGGACTTGGAGTTTCTTCAATTAATTTTTGATGTCTTCTTTGAATTGAGCAGTCTCTCTCATGCAAATGAACAACTCTATTTTTTCCAGCTAAAATTTGAACTTCAATATGTCTAGGGTTTTGAAAAAATTTTTCAATGTAAACTTCATCATTACCAAAATATTTTTTGGCTTCAGATTTTGCAGTAGAAAAAAGCGTTTCAAATTCTTTTTCTTTATTTACAATTTTCATTCCTTTTCCACCACCACCACCAGATGCCTTAATCAAAACTGGGAAACCAATCTTTTTACAAATTTCTTTTGCTTGCGAAATATCTTTTACTCCACCTTCTGATCCTTCAATTATTGGTAATCCATTTTCTTTTGCTATTTTTTTTGCTTGAATTTTATCACCCATCATTTCAATGTGTTTTGAGGAAGCTCCTATAAATTTTATTTTATTATCTTCTAAAACTTTCGCAAAATTTGAATTTTCAGATAGAAACCCATAACCAGGATGCACCGCTTCAGCTCCAGTGAGATCTATAGCCGATAATAAAGCCGGAATATTTAAATAACTATTTACTGGTTGGTGAGAGCCTATACAAATGCTTTCATCAGCTAATCTCACATGCATACTGTCTCTATCAACGTCTGAATGGACTGCTACAGTTGAAATTCCCCATTCTTTACATGCCCTGATTATTCTGACTGCAATTTCCCCACGGTTTGCAATTAAAATCTTTTTAAACATTATTCTAAGATGACTATTGTTTGTCCAAACTCAACTGGCTGTCCGTCCTCAACGCATATCTCTTTAACAGTACCGTCTGCGGTAGAGGGCACATGATTCATTGTTTTCATAGCTTCTACTATCATTACAGTATCACCCTTTTTAACTTTTTTTCCTATCTCGACAAATTTTTTTGCACCAGGCTCTGGTGAATGGTAAGCAGTTCCAATAATTGGTGACGATATTTCTATTCCAGATTTTTTGATATCAACTTGTGTTGAAGTTGATTTAGTATTGTTACTTGATTGAATGGATGAATTGCTAATAGAAAAATTATTTTTAGAAACTTTTATTTTAGTATCTTTTTCTGTATACTCTAACTCTGTGAGATTAAATTCATCCAAGTAATCGCTAAGTTCTTTAATAATTTTTTTATCAATTTTCATTTTTTAAAAGCTTTTGCATAGAAATTATGGCTAAAATATAACCATCTGCCCCTAAACCAAAAATACCACCGGTAACTATATCACTTATAAGAGATTTTTGTCTAAATTCTTCTCTTTTATAAATATTTGATATATGTAATTCTATAATAGGTTTTTTAAAAATATCTAATGCATCTCTTATTGCAATTGAAGTATGTGTAAAAGCAGCTGCATTAATGATTATACCATCAAATTTTTTTCTAGATTCTTGAATAATATTTACTAATTCTCCCTCAATATTAGATTGTGCAAACTCAATATCTAAACCTAATTCTTTTGATTTTATAACACAATTTTCCTTTAGTTTGTCTAAACTTATAGATCCATATTGTGATTGTTCTCTTTCACCTAATAGATTAAGATT
>CETH01042578.1_pt1 | contig 18942 bp, 14 predicted proteins | sample 361461 | NCBI WGS metagenome assembly CETH01 (sample SAMEA2622695, study PRJEB7988) | marine metagenome | isolation source: saline water (ENVO:00002010), including
TGGTTCCAAAAATGAGAAATGTTGATCAAATGGGTTTAAAAGAAATTTACGAAGAACTTAAAAGGGTAAGCAAACTATGTAAGGAGCTAAAAATTGATAAAAAAGAATTCTTTGGCGGTTCTATGACAATATCAAGTCTTGGAGGTATTGGAGGTAGTTTTTTTACGCCAATTATAAATCCCCCTGAGGTAGCTATTTTAGGTGTTGGCAAAACATTTGATAAAATTAAAAAAATAAATGGCCAACTTATTACTAGAAAAGTTCTTCCAATATCTCTCTCCTATGATCACAGAGTAATAGACGGCGCCGAAGGTGCAAGATTCTGTGTTCATTTATCTAAAAGTTTAGGAAAAGATTTTGCTTTTAAATTGGCAGTATAGATGTTTAGAATATCTCTTTCAAAATCAGTAATAATTTTTTTTATTATTGTATTTTTATTAACTTTAGTCATATCTTTACTTTTATAAATAAACTACAAATAAAATTATAAACCCAAGTATTAATCTGTATATTACAAACAGGTTAAGATTAAATTTTTTTAAGTAAATTAAAAAATATTTAATAGTAAAATAAGAAAATAAAAAGGATAAAAAAGCAGTAAATATTGCACCAATATTTAAAAATAAATCATCTTGGTTAATTAACTCGTAAACACCATAAATACTTGAGGCTCCAAGAGCAGGAATAGAAAGTAAAAAAGCTATTTTAGCTGAGTCTACTCTATTAAATTTTAAAAGTCTTGTGCCAGTAATAGTTACACCAGATCTACTTGCACCAGGTATTAAAGCTAAAATTTGAAAACATCCAACTATTATTGCATTTTTAATATCAAAATTTTTCTTAATACTATTACTAGTCTCAAATTTATCCGCAAAATAAATTACAATACCAAAAATAATTGTTGCCCATCCCATTATTTCTAAACTTCTTAAATATGGTGTAATTTGATATTTTACTAAAAAATAACCAACAATAATTAAAGGAATCGAGGATATAATTATTTTGAAAAATAAATTTTTATTTTTTCTCATTTGAAAAATTTCTAATCTAAAGAAAATAATTACAGCGATTAGGGAACCAAAATGCGCACTTATATTTAAAATTAATTCGGTTTTTTCATAATCAAAAATTTTTGATAATAAATTTATATGAGCAGATGAGCTTACTGGAACAAATTCAGTAATTCCTTGAATAATTGAAATTAAAAATATCTGAAATAAATTTTCCATTGATTGGTTATTGACTTATATTTTACTCAACCATAGCTATCATTCAAATAATTGCATAACTGCTATGCATTCAAAAGTACCAATAAAATGGGATATTTTGAAAAATAGGTAAACAGCAGTGACCTAAATACACTTTAAATTATCAGGTTATTATTCTATTTTTAAAGGATGACTGAAAAAATGCTCAAGTTTGTAAAAATTAATAAACAAACACCAAATAAAAGATCTGTTGATCAAAGAAAGAAAGATTTTAATGAAGTTTATTCAGATTATATCAATCAGAAAGCCAAAGAACAATCAAGCAGATGCTCACAGTGTGGGGTTCCATTCTGTCAGGTGCACTGCCCCCTACATAATAATATACCTGATTGGCTAAAATTGACTGCGGAAGGAAGATTGCAGGAAGCATATGAACTTTCACAAAGTACAAATAATATGCCGGAGGTTTGCGGAAGAATCTGTCCCCAGGATAGACTTTGCGAAGGTAATTGCGTTATAGAACAATCTGGACATGGAACAGTAACAATAGGATCAATAGAAAAATATATTAATGATACAGCCTGGGAAAAAGGCTGGATTAAACCAATTAAAGTTAAAATAGAATTAAAGCAATCCATTGGTATAGTTGGTGCTGGGCCCGCAGGAATGGCTTGCGCAGAAGAATTAAGAAAATCTGGTTATCAAGTAACAATTTACGACAGATATGATAGACCTGGTGGACTTCTAATTTATGGAATACCAAATTTTAAACTTGAAAAATTTGTTGTTGAGAGAAGAACAAAACTTTTAAAAGAAAGTGGAATAAAATTCATTCAAAATTTTGAAGTTGGTAAAGAAAAAACTCTTTATGAGCTAAAAGAGAAACATGATGCAATTCTTATAGCAACGGGAGTTTATAAGGCAAGGGAAATAGATATTCCTGGTCATAATCTTAAAAATATTTTTCCAGCAATGGAATTTTTGACTGCATCAAACAGGAAAGGCTTAGGTGATAAAGTAAAATTATTTGATGACGGCACTCTCAATGCCGAAGGAAAAAATGTTGTTGTTATTGGAGGCGGAGATACTGCTATGGATTGTGTAAGAACATCTGTAAGACAAAATGCAAAATCAGTTAAATGTTTATATAGAAGAGATAGAGAAAATATGCCAGGTTCGGCCAGAGAGGTAGCAAATGCAATCGAAGAAGGAGTTGAGTTTATTTGGTTAACAAGTCCTAAAAAATTTATTGGTGAAAAAGAAGTAAGTGAAGTGGAAGTGAATAAAATGAAATTAGGTGAACCAGATTCTTCAGGAAGAAGGAGCCCTATAAAAGAAAGTGGTTCAGAATATAAAATTCCAGCTGATCTAGTTATTAAATCTTTAGGCTTTGATCCTGAGAATATTCCAAAACTATTTAACGCGGAAGAATTGGCTATCTCTAAATGGGGTACTATTAAAATTGATTTAAAAACAATGCAAACAAATTTAAATGGAGTATTTGCTGCAGGTGATATTGTAAGAGGAGCTTCTTTAGTTGTTTGGGCAATAAGGGATGGTCGGGATGCAGCTGTTCAAATTGAGAAATATTTAAAAAATTTAGATTCTAAAAAAGAAGCAGCAGCATGAATTTATACGAAAAAAATAAAAAACTTTTAGAGAAATATAATTCATATGACTCCTCACTCGAACACGATGCTTGTGGTGTTGGATTAATAACGTCTTTAGATGGCAAAAAAAGAAGAGATGTCGTTGAATATGGCATACAATCTCTTAAGGCCGTTTGGCATCGTGGCGCGGTAGATGCAGATGGTAAGTCAGGAGATGGAGCGGGTATATGTGTTGAGATTCCAAAAGAATTTTTTTTAGAAAAAATTCAAGACACAGGTCACAAACACGGCGAGGAGCAGGAAATTTGTGTAGGAATGATCTTCTTACCTAGGACAGAATACTCCGAGCAGGAAAGATCAAAAACAATTGTAGAACAGGTTCTAATAGAGAATAATTTTTATATATACGGTTGGAGACAAGTTCCTGTAAATCCAGAAGTTCTAGGATCTACTGCAGAATCGAATAGACCAGAGATCACACAGGTAATATTTAAAAATAATAAAAATATGGAAAGAAATGATTTAGAAAGATTACTTTTTGAATCTAGAAAACAAATTCTTAAAACTACTAGAAACCAACAAATAAATGATTTTTATATATGTTCACTAAGCTCAAGATCAATAATTTACAAAGGAATGTTTTTGGCAGAAGCGTTATCAGACTTCTATCCAGATTTAAAAGATAAAAGATTTGTCTCACGTTTTGCAATTTTCCATCAGAGATTTTCAACAAATACATTCCCAAGCTGGAAATTAGCCCAACCATTTAGATGTCTGGCTCACAACGGAGAAATAAATACTCTTAAAGGAAATGTTAATTGGATGAAGATCCACGAACAAGATATGTCCAGTAATTTATTTAAAAATGTTGAAAATTTAAAACCTGTTATTACCCCAGGCAACTCAGACTCTGCCGCATTAGACAATGTCTTTGAACTTCTAATCCATTCTGGAAAGACAGTGCCTTTAATAAAACTCATGATGATGCCTGACGCTTGGTCTAAAAGAAATAAAATTCTTCCAAGATCCCATCAACAACTTTTTGATGTTTTAAATAGCACAATAGAGCCATGGGACGGTCCAGCAGCAATATGTGCTACAGATAGTAAATGGGCGATTGCTGCTACAGACAGAAATGGTCTAAGACCCCTTAGATACTCAATTACTTCCGATAATATTTTCTGCGCTGGATCAGAAACAGGGATGGTTCAAATCCCAGAAAGCAAAATAGTTTCCAAAGGAAGATTAGGGCCGGGTCAGCTTATCGCAGTAAATCTTAAAAAAGGAAAAATATATAATGACAAAGAAATTAAAGATTATTTATCTAAAGATTATAAAAAATTTCATAAGCAAGTAGTCCACTTAGACAAAAAAATTACAACTGAAAAAGAGTTTTATAATTTTTCAAAAGAGGATCTAAGAAAAAGACAGTATCTTTCGGGATACAGCGTAGAAGACCTTGAACTTATACTTCATCCGATGGTAGAGGATGCTAAGGAAGCGACAGGATCAATGGGAGACGATACTCCTGTTGCCGTTTTGTCAAATCATTATAGACCAATCTCACATTATTTTAGGCAAAATTTTAGCCAAGTCACAAACCCTCCAATTGACTCTCTAAGAGAAAATAATGTTATGAGTTTGAAAACAAGATTTGGTAATCTTGGAAATATTCTAGATTTTGAGAATCTAACAAAAGAAAATATTTATGTTTTAGACAGCCCTATTCTAAGCAACTCTCAACTAAAAAAATTTAAAACAATTTTTTCTGATAAAGTGAGAATAATTGACTGTACTTTTAGTATTAAAGAAAATCTTAAGGAAAGAATTGAAAAAATAAGAGAAGAAGCAGAAGTTGCTGTAAGAGAGGGAGCAAATCATCTAATTCTTTCTGATCAAAATATTTCCGAAAAAAGAGCAGTGGTACCAATGATTTTAGCGGTGGGAGCTGTTCACTCAAAACTAGTAAAACTTTGCATAAGGGGCTATGCATCGATAAATGTTGAAACTTCAGAAGCAATGGATACACATTCGTTTGCTGTGTTAATTGGAGTTGGCGCAACCACTATAAATCCCTACTTGGCAATTGATAGTATAAGACAGAGATTTGAAAAAAAACTATTTGATAAATTAGATTTCGAGACATGTGTTATTAGATTTAAAAGATCAATAAATGCAGGATTGTTAAAAATTATGTCTAAAATGGGAATTTCTGTATTAAGTTCTTATAGAGGTGGATGTAATTTCGAAGCAGTTGGTTTGAGCAGGGGTTTAGTAGCAGACTATTTTCCAGGGATGGTATCTAGAATTTCAGGGATAGGAGTTTCAGGAATTGAAAACAAAATAAAAGAACTTCACTTTAAAGCTTACCAAAAAAATGTAATAGCACTTCCAATTGGAGGACTTTACAAATACCGTAAAACTGGTGAGAACCATCAATTTCAAGGAAATTTAATTCATCTTTTACAAACTTCTGTTGGAAAAAAATCTTATGATATATTTAAAAAATACTCCGAGGGTATCAATAATCTAAGCCCTTCTAATCTGAGAGATTTACTGCAGTTTAGAAAAACAAGAGATCCAATAAATATAAATGAAGTTGAGGCGATAGAAAAAATTACACCAAGATTTGGTAGTGGAAGCATGTCACATGGAGCCTTATCATCAGAGGCTCATGAAACTTTAGCTATCGGCATGAACAGAATTAAAGGTTCATCATGTAGTGGCGAGGGAGGAGAAGATGAACAAAGATTTAAAACTTCTAAAAATGGAGACTCCGCAAATTCAAAAGTAAAACAAGTAGCCTCAGCAAGATTTGGAGTTACGATTAAATATCTAAATAACTGTAAAGAAATCGAAATCAAAATTGCTCAAGGTGCAAAACCGGGAGAAGGTGGTCAACTTCCAGGTTTTAAGGTTACAGAGGAGATTGCAAAATTGAGACATTCTACACCAGGTGTAACTTTAATATCTCCGCCACCTCATCACGATATATATTCTATAGAGGATTTGGCACAATTAATTTATGATCTTAAACAAGTAAATCCAAATGCACGTATCGGTGTTAAGTTAGTTGCAGCAACTGGAATTGGTACTATAGCTGCTGGAGTTGCTAAAGCAAAAGCAGATGTAATTTTAATTTCTGGACATTCAGGTGGCACAGGCGCCAGCCCACAAACAAGTGTGAAATACGCAGGTATTCCATGGGAAATGGGTTTAACAGAAGCTAATCAAATTTTAACATTAAACAGTCTTAGGCACAAAGTAACATTAAGAACAGATGGAGGATTAAAAACAGGTAGAGATATAGTCATTGCTGCTATGATGGGCGCCGAAGAATTTGGTATGGGAACATCATCCCTAATAGCTATGGGGTGTATTATGGTAAGACAATGTCATTCTAATACTTGTCCAGTCGGTGTTTGTTCACAAGACAAAAAGTTAAGGGAAAAATTTACTGGAACTCCAGAAAAAGTTGTGAATTTCTTCACCTTTGTAGCTATGGAAGTCAGAGAAATTCTCGCTGAACTTGGTTTTAAAACTTTAAATGAAATTATTGGAAGGACTGATTTACTACATCAAGTGAGTAGAGGTTCTCCAAATCTTGACGATTTGGATTTAAATCCATTGTTAGTTCAAACAAATCCTGGAAAAAATAAAAGATATTCTAAAAGTGACCATATAAATCTTGTTCCAGACAATAGTATTGATGAAAAAATATGGAAGGAGTCAAAACATAAGTTCAAAAACAAAGAAGAGTTTCATTATAATGCTCATGTTAGAAATACTGATAGAGCAATAGGAACCAAGATATCACATTATATATTTAAAAATTATGGTGAAAACTTTGTAGAAAATGTTTTGCACTTAAATCTTACAGGATCTGCAGGACAATCTTTAGGTGCGTTTTTATCCAAGAGCATAAAAATTAATTTATATGGGGACGCAAACGATTATGTTGCAAAAGGTTTATCAGGAGGAACAATTATAGTAAGACCCTCAGAAGATAATAAATTCAAAACTAATGAAAACACTATAATTGGAAATACAGTTCTTTATGGGGCTACTTCAGGAAAACTTTTTGCAGCCGGAAAGGCTGGCGAAAGGTTTGCTGTCAGAAATTCTGGCGGTATTTCAGTGGTCGAGGGTTGTGATGCTAACGGCTGTGAATATATGACCGGAGGTGAAATTGTAATTCTAGGAAATATAGGAGGTAATTTTGCGGCTGGAATGACCGGAGGAATGGCCTTTGTTTATGACCCAAATAGTACTTTTGAAAATTATGTAAATCCAACTTCAGTTATTTGGCAAAAACCAGAAACAAAATTCTGGAAAGAAAGATTAAAAAAATTGTTAGAAGAGTATACTTTTGAGACAAAATCAAAAATCTCTAAAACCATTTTAGATAATTTCTCTAAAGAATTAGAAAATTTTAAACAAGTTTGCCCTTTAGAGATGTTAGATAAGTTAGAAAATCCAATTAGTTTAAAACCTAAAATTGCTAAAGCTATTTAACTCTTTAATAATTTTTTTCAAGTTTTTCTTTTGCGATAAACTATGATCGCCATTTTTGATTATAATCATCTTTTTTGTTGCTTTTGTAAACAAAGATAAAACTTTTTTTGAAAATGATACTGGCACTACTTCATCATTTTGGCCATGAAACATGGTCACATTAATTTTAAGATTTATTTTTTTTGATAAAACTTTATTTTTTCTACCGTCTTTTATTAATTGGTAAGTTATAGGGTATTCATATTGTCTTTGTTTAAATTTTTTGTCTCCATGTTTAATTATACTCATGCCTTTCTCCTCGATTTCTTTTTTTATTTTTTTTGAAAATTTTTTCCACATTAACCTTTCTAGAAATTCTGGGGCAGAACCAATACCAATAAAACCCTTAATTTGTTTTTTAAAATATTTAAATTGATTCAAGGAAATCCAGGCGCCCATACTTGATCCAATTAAAATAAAATTATTATTTTTTATAACTTTTTTTATAATTTTTTTGGTGTCATTAGACCATTCGGTAATATTTCCTTTTGTAAATTCCCCTGATGATTTACCGTGACCAGAATACTCAAATGCTAAATAACCTAATTTTTTTCTTACTGCATATTTTTTAAATATAGTAGGTTTTTCCCCTTCAATATCCGACATAAAACCTGGTAGAAAAACTATATACAACTTTTTTTTGTAATAATTAGCTAAATATCTTAGTTTTTTTGTTTTGGAGATTTTTAAATACTTAAATTTTTTCATATAAAGTTTTTTGAACTGAACAGATATTGTATAAGTATTATAATATTAAATCATAAATAAAAATTTATTAAATGAATATTTTAATAACTGGTGGAGCAGGTTACATCGGCAGTCATACATGTTTAGCATTAATGGACAAGGGGCACTCCGTAACCATATTAGATAATTTAATAACATCTTCTGAAAAACTAATACCAAAGCGAGCAAATTTTATTAAAACAGATATTTCAGATATTCCAACTGTAAGTAAAATAATTAAAAATAAAAAATTTGATGCAACATTGCATTTTGCTGGCCTTATCAGTGTGAATGAGTCAATAAAATTTCCAAAAAAATATTATGAAAATAATTACGAAAAGACCAAAATCTTTTTAAAGTGTTGTTTAGATAATAATCTTAATAACTTTATATTTTCTTCAAGTGCTGGTGTTTATGGCATAGGACAAAAAGAAAAATATGTGGAAACTGACAAGCTTTCTCCAACCAACCCTTATGCCAAATCAAAATTTGATACAGAAAAATTAATAATTGAAGAATCAAAAAAAGGTAAATTAAAATTTATGATTTTAAGATATTTTAATGTTGCAGGTGCAGATAATAAAAAAAGATCTGGTCTAATTTCAGATTTTAATGACAATCTCATCAAAAATCTTTGTCAGGTTGCTACTGGAAAAAAAGAAAAAATAATAATTAATGGAAATGATTATCAAACAAAAGATGGAACAGCTGTTAGGGACTTCATTCATGTTTCTGATTTAGCAAATATTCATGTTTTAGTTACTGAAAGATTAAAAAAAAATGGAGAGTCCAATTTGTATAATTGTGGTTACGGAGAAGGATATTCTGTTAAAGAAGTTGTAGATGAAATGGATAAATTACTCAAAAATAAATTAAAAAGAGAAATAGGACCACAAAGAAAAAACGATATAATATCATCAGTAGCCGATACAAGAAAATTCACTAAAGATTTTAATTGGAAACCAGAATTTAATAATTTAAATTATATTCTTAAAACTGCACTAGAGTGGGAAAAATCAATTTAATGAGCTTAAAAGTTTTACAAGTTATCCCTAGATTAAATTATGGAGGTGCCGAGACAGGCTGTTACGATCTTGCACATTTTTTGCCAGAAAAAGGTTGCAAGTCATATATTATAACAAGTGGCGGCAAATTATTAAAATTTATAAAAAAAGATAAAGTAAAAGTTTTTCGCTTACCTGTTCATTCTAAAAATCCGATTATAATATTGTTAAACACGTTTCTTATTACACTAATAGTGTTTTTTTTAAATATAGATTTAGTTCACGCTAGAAGTAGGGCTCCAGCATGGTCTTGTTTTTTTTCATGTAAAATTACAAGACGTAAATTTGTGACAACATTTCATGGTAGATATAATTTTAAAAGTGAATTAAAGAAATTTTATAATTCGGTAATGGTTCGTTCTGATTTAATAATAGCAGGATCTAATTTTATATTTGATCATATAAATAAAAACTATAGTAAATATTTAAGTGATGAAAAAAAGCTTTTAGTTATTTTTAGAGGAATAAATACAGATTATTTTAGCAATGCAACAATAAAAAATGAAAAACTAGAGGATTTTTTTTCAAAAAATAATTTAAAAACAGGAGAATTTAAAATCCTTTTACCCGGAAGAATTACACCTTGGAAAGGACAAGATTTATTTATTGAAGCATTAAATATTTTAAGAAATCAGTTCAAAAAAGAAAATTTTCACGCTATAATATTAGGTTCCAGCGAAGGTAAGAAAGTTTATGTTAAAAAATTAAGTTCTTTAGTAGACAAATATCAGATGAGAAGTAAAATAACTTTTATTCCTCAATTTAAGGAAATGCCAATAATATACTATATATCAGATGTTGTGGTTTCTGCTTCTGTTGAGCCAGAGGCATTCGGCAGAGTCTCTGTCGAAGCTCAAGCTATGGAAAAGCCAATAATCGCAAGTGATCATGGAGGTTCAAGAGAAACAATCTTAAGTAATAAAACAGGTTTTTTATTTAAAAATAATGATATTAACTCATTAGCAGAATATTTAAATAAAATGATTGAAATGAGCAAAGACGAATTACAATTAATTGGAAACGAAGGTAGGAAAAACGTTTTAAAAAAATTTGATGTAGAAAAAATGTGCCAATCAACCTACGCGGAATATCAAAAACTTTTTAAAGACAAAAAATAATGCCAAATATAACTTTACCTGATGGAAAAAAGTTAAGTTTCAAAAACAATGTAACCGGATTACAGGTTGCTGAAAAGATTAGTAAATCTTTATCAAAACAAGCACTTATAATAAGTGTAGACGGAGAGTTAAAAGACTTAAATTTTTCAATTAATAAAGACTCTTCTGTAAAAATAATTACAAATAAAGACAAAGAAGGTTTGGATGTAATAAGGCATGACGCTGCTCACATAATGGCAATGGCTGTTCAAGAGTTGTTTCCAGGAACGCAAGTTACCATTGGTCCTGTAATAGAAAATGGTTTTTACTATGATTTTGCTAGAAAAGAACCATTTACAAGTGAAGATCTAAAAAAAATTGAAAAAAAAATGACTGAAATAATTGATAAAGACGTTAAAACAAGAAGAGAGGTATGGGAAAGAAAAAAAGCAATAGAACATTTTAAAAAAATTGGAGAAAAGTATAAGGCAGAAATTATTGAAGGTATTCCAGAAAAAGAGGAACTTTCAATTTATCATCATGGGGATACCTGGCATGATTTATGTAGGGGACCTCATTTAACATCTTCAAGTAAAATAGGCAAAGCTTTTAAATTAACAAAAGTTTCAGGTGCATACTGGAGAGGTGATTCAAACAATGAAATGCTACAAAGAATTTATGGCACATGCTGGAGTTCAAAGAAAGAATTAGATCAATACCTAAATAGATTGGAAGAGGCTGAAAAGAGAGATCATAGAAAGCTAGGAAAAGAAATGGACCTTTTTCATTTTAGAGAAGAAAGTCCAGGATCAGTATTTTGGCATGAAAAAGGATGGAACTTATTTCAAAGACTTATAGAGTATATGAGATTAAAACAAAGAATTGCAGGCTATAGAGAAATCAATACACCTGAGTTATTAGATAAGAGTCTTTGGGAAAAATCAGGACACTGGGATAAATTTGGTGATTTAATGTTTACATCTGAAACACCAGATGAAAAAGTTTTTGCAATAAAACCAATGAATTGTCCTGGTTGTGTTCAAATATTTAATCAGGGCTTAAAAAGTTATAGAGATCTACCCTTAAAACTTTCTGAGTTTGGAAAAGTTCATAGATATGAACCGTCAGGAGCTCTACATGGCCTTTTAAGGGTAAGAGCTTTTACACAAGATGATGCACATATATTTTGTACAGAAGAACAAATAACTGAAGAGTGTATAAATGTTACAAAACTAATATTAGATATTTATAAAGATTTAGGATTTAAAAAAGTATTTTTAAAATATTCTGATAGGCCTGAAAAAAGAGTTGGAAATGATAGTGTGTGGGATAAATCTGAAAATGCTTTACTTGCAGCGATTAAAAAAACCAAACTAGATTATAGTATTAATAAAGGAGAAGGTGCCTTTTATGGACCTAAAATAGAATTTGTTCTAAGAGATGCAATAGGAAGAGATTGGCAATGCGGTACACTACAGGTGGATTTAAACTTACCAGGAAGACTAGGAGCTTCTTTTGTAGATAAGGATGGCAGTAAAAAAGTACCTGTTATGCTTCATAGAGCCCTTTTTGGATCTTTGGAGAGATTCATTGGAATATTAATTGAAAATTATGCGGGGAAACTTCCTTTTTGGCTATCACCTGCACAAGTTATTGTATTACCCATAGCTGATGAACACAATGAATATGCAAAAAAAATATTTAAAGAACTCTTCAAAGAAGGTATAAAATGCGAAGTGGATTTAAGAAATCAGAAAATTAATTACAAAATAAGAGAACACTCTTTATCTAAAATTCCATTATTATTGATTTGTGGAAGCAAAGAAATGAAAAGTAAAACTATCACAATAAGAAAACTTGGGTCAGAAAAACAGGACACTTTAAAACTTCAAAAAGCTATTCAAGAAATTAAGGAACTAAACAACCTACCAATCAATTAAGTGCAAAAACCAAATTACTTTCAGCGCAGAACTAAATTTCAAGGACCAAGAACAAATAATAGAATTAAAAGTCTTGATGTGCAGGTTATAAATAGTAGCGGAGAAAATTTAGGTGTTTTGCCAATTAAAAAAGCAATTGAAACTGCAAGAGAAGAGGGTCTTGATCTTATAGAAATATCCCCGAATGCTAATCCGCCTGTTTGCAAAATCATGGATATGGGAAAATATAAATACGATATGCAAAAAAAAGCAAGTAAAGCAAAAAAAAATCAAAAAATTGCCGTTCTCAAAGAATTAAAATTACGACCAGGCACAGAAATTCATGATTATAATTTTAAAATAAAAAACGCAAAAAAATTCTTAACAAAAGGAGATAAAGTAAAATTTACTGTAAGATTTAAAGGAAGAGAAATGCAACATGTACAATTAGGCAGGGATTTGATGAATAGAATAATTGAAGATACCAAGGATATTGGAAAGGTAGAAGTAAGCCCAAAATTTGAAGGCAGACAAATGATAATGATAATTCACCCTAATTAATCATTGTAAAGATAAAATAATAAATATATAAATCCGATACCATGCCGAAGCTAAAAACTAAAAGTTCTGCAAAAAAAAGGTTTAAATTAACCAAAACCGGGAAAGTAAAGATGCCCCAGTCTGGGAAAAGACACGGTATGATTAAAAGAACAAATTCACAAATTAGAAAACAAAGAGGTTCGACAATTATGTCTAAACAAGACTCGAAGATTGTTAAATCTTATATGCCTTACAGCTTGAGAGGATAAAATGTCTAGAACAAAAAGAGGAGTGACGAGTAGAGCCAGACACAAAAAAGTTTTAAAGGCCGTCAAAGGACAGTGGGGAAGAAGAAAAAATACAATTCGAATTGCTAGACAAGCAATGGAAAAAGCATTGCAATATGCATATAGAGACAGAAGAGCAAAAAAAAGAGAATTTAGATCTTTATGGATACAGAGAATTAATGCAGGAGTGAGAATGGAAGGCTTAACCTATTCTAAGTTTATAAACGCCTTAAATAAGTCAAAAATCAAGATGGATCGTAAAGTACTAGCAGATATCGCGTATAACGAGCCAGAAGTCTTCAAATCTATTGTAAAAAAAGTTCAATCCTCCCTTAACTAAAAAGGGTCTTTGATTTATATCTTATAATTAGAAAAAGAATCAAAATAAAATGAGTGATTTAGATAAAAGAAAAATAGAATATATTTCTAAAATTGAAAATATAAAAAATCCATCTGATCTAAGCAACATCAAATCAGAAATTTTCGGAAAGAATGGTTTCTTAACTTTAGAATTTAAAAAATTAGGAAATTTATCTACTAATGAAAAAAAGGTCATAGCTTCAAAGCTAAATGAAATAAAAAAGGAACTTACAAACTTATTAAATAAAAAAATATCAGATCTAAGTAGCCAAGAAATAAATGATAAGCTTAAAACTGAAAAAGTAGATATTACTTTACCTGGAAGGACATTTTTTTCAGGAAAAATACATCCTGTTTCTCAAGTTATAGATGAAGTTACTTCAATATTTTCTGAAATTGGTTTTTCTGTAGAGGAAGGACCTGATGTAGAAAATGAATATTATAATTTCTCGGCATTGAATACACCAGAAAATCATCCTGCCAGAGATATGCATGACACCTTTTATCTTGAAACTTCTAAAGATTTACTTTTAAGAACTCATACATCGCCCGTACAAATAAGAACCATGTTGAAGGGAAAACCTCCTTTTAAAATAATTGCTCCAGGAAGGACTTATAGATGTGATAGTGATCAAACACACTCTCCCATGTTCCATCAATTGGAGGGATTGCACATAGATAAAAATATTAATATGGGTCATTTAAAAGGCTGCTTATATTATTTTGTTAAAAAATTTTTTGAAGTTGAAAAAGTAAAAATAAGATTTAGACCAAGCCATTTTCCTTTCACTGAACCTTCGGCAGAAGTAGATATTGGTTATCAAATTAAAGATGGACAAATTAAAATAGGAGAAGGTGATAAGTGGTTAGAGGTACTCGGCTGCGGAATGGTTCATCCAAATGTTCTTAAAAACGCAAAGGTCAACCCAAACCTTTATCAGGGCTGGGCATTTGGCTGCGGTATTGATCGTTTAGCAATGCTTAAATATGGAATCAATGATCTTAGAGCCTTCTTTGAAAGTGATATACGTTGGTTAAAATTTTATGGCTTTGATCCATTAGATGTACCAACTAATTACAGGGGTTTAAGTAGATGATTACTTCTTTATCGTGGTTAAAAAATCACCTATCAACTAAATCAAATTTAAATCAGATAGCTGAGCGTTTGACCGAGATTGGTCTTGAGGTTGAAAGCGTAAAATCATCAAATGGGAATTTAGATAATTTTATTGTTTGTAAAATTCTTAATTCAGAAAAACATCCGAATGCAGATAAGCTAAAACTTTGTGAAGTTGATATTGGATTAGACAATTCAGTGAAAGTTGTTTGTGGTGCTGAAAACGCACGAAAAGGCTTGTTTACAGTTTACGCACCACCTGGTTCAACAATACCCAAAACAAATATGAAATTAAAAATAGCTAAAATTAGAGGGATAGAGTCCCAAGGAATGTTATGTTCTGGATACGAACTGGATGAGACAACCGACAAAGATGGAATTATTGAATTAGACAAAAAAGAAAAAAATATAGGTGATAAATATTTTAAAACTACTGGAGAAAAAGTAATAGATATAGCTATTACCCCGAACAGACCTGATTGCTTAGGTGTTAGAGGCATTGCAAGAGATTTAGCATCCGCAGGCTTAGGTCAACTAAAGAAAGAAAAACCAATTAAGATTACTCAGAAGTTTAATCAACCTATAAAAATTTCAATTAAAAATGAAAAAAATCAAGGGTGTGCAATTTTTGGAGGCGTTTATATTAGAAACCTAAAAAACAAAGAAAGTCCTGATTGGCTTAAAAAAAGAATAATATCTTTGGGGCTGAAACCTATTTCAGCGATTGTGGACGTGACTAATTATGTAATGTTTGATTTAAATAGACCCTTGCACGCTTATGATGCTGATAAGATTGATAAAGAGATTATCGTTAGAAACTCAAAAAAAGGAGAAAGCTTCGAAGCCTTGGATAATAAAAAATATATCCTTAAGAACGAGATGTGTACTATTACTGATAGATCTGGCGTTCTAGGTTTAGGTGGTATTATTGGAGGAACTCAATCTGGAACAGAATTATCAACTAAAAATATCTTATTAGAATCAGCATACTTTTATCCTTCATCAATAAGAAAAACTTCAAAAATTTTAAATATTGATACAGATGCAAAATATAGATTTGAAAGAGGCATCGATCCTGAATCTGTAAAAGTGGGTTTGGATTTGGCAATGTGTTTAATCCTTGATATCTGCGGCGGCGAGGCAAGTAGATTTTCTATCGTTGGAAAATTAAAGGATAAAAGAAAGCCTATTAATTTGGAGGAAAAAGACTTTTTAATTAAAATAGGATTTTCACTTAAAAGTTCAGAAATCAAAAAAATCTTATCCTCATTAGGCTGTTCTATTAAAACGAGCAAAAAAACTTTAAAAGTAACACCTCCTTCGTGGAGGCCAGATATAAAGGAAAAAGAAGATCTTATTGAAGAGCTTACAAGAATCAAGGGATATGACAAAGTACCTTTGATAAGCCCGGAGAAAGATAGTGTAAAAGATACACTAAATTATAGACAAAAACTTTTTCATTTTTCTCAAAGATCAGTTGCCTCAAAAGGTTTCACAGAAGCAGTTACCTGGTCATTTACTGACTCAAGAACAGATAGTTTATTTTCAGAATTAAAAAATCAAATAAAACTTTCGAACCCGATTTCAAACGATTTAGATGTTATGCGTGCATCCTTGTATTCTAATCTTATGTTATGTGCCAAAAAAAATATAAATAGAAATTTTGAAGATCTAATGTTGTTTGAAGTCGGACCAGTTTTTACAGGAAGCAAACCGGGAGAACAATTGACTATGATTGGGGCAATTAAGACAGGAAAATACTCAAGAAAAAATTGGATTGAAAAAGAAAGAAATTTTGATGTTTTTGATATTAAGAACGATGCCTTGAGGACATTAAATGAAATTGGATTAGACAACTCAAAAATAGCTATAAGTAATAAAACAAAAAAATGGTATCATCCAGGTAGATCTGGCTTGCTATCACTTGGTTCTATCGGAGGGCCAGAACTAGCATATTTTGGTGAAATTCATCCTTCAATTGTTAAAAAATTAGATTTAAAAACTGAAAATATCTTAGGTTTTGAAATCTTTCTAGAAAATGTACCAGAGCCTAGAAAGAAGATAAGAGAAGGAAAATCTAAATTTGTTTACTCTGATTTCCAACGAGTAGTGAGGGATTTTGCTTTTGTTATTGATGAAAAGTTCAGCTCCAATGAAATTGTAAACTTAGTCAGAAAAATTGATAGAGAATTAATTAAAGAAGTAAAAATTTTTGATGTTTATAAAGGTGAAAATATTGACAGAGGAAAAAAATCAATTGCTTTTAACGTAACTTTAGAGCCAAAAGACAAAACTCTAAGTGAGACTGAAATTGAAGAAATAACTAAAAAAATAATTCTAACAGTTCAAAAGTCAACAGGTGCAGTGCTAAGATCCTAATGACTGAAATCAATAATGTAAGAAATTTTGCAATAATCGCGCACATAGATCATGGCAAATCAACAATTGCAGATAGAATGATCCAAATTTGTGGAGGTTTATCGGCAAGAGAAATGAAAGAACAGGTGCTTGATTCCATGGACATAGAAAGAGAAAGAGGAATCACTATTAAAGCTCAAACAGTTAAGTTAAAGTATAAATCAAAAAACGGAAAAAATTATATTTTAAATATTATTGATACCCCAGGACACGTAGATTTTAGTTATGAGGTTAGTAGATCTTTGCTTGCATGTGAGGGGTCCGTCCTAATAGTTGATAGTTCTCAGGGTGTTGAAGCACAAACTTTAGCTAATGTTTATCAAGCACTTGATACAAATCATTATATTATTCCTGTCTTAAATAAAATTGATCTTCCAGCCTCCGATACAGAAAAAGTAAAAAAACAAATCGAAGATGTTATAGGTATTGAGACTTCAAAAGCAATTGCTTGCTCCGGAAAAACAGGAGAGGGCATAGAAGAAATTTTAGAGTCCATAGTAAAAGATCTACCACCCCCAAAGGGAGACCCGTCCTCTAAGCTAAAATCACTATTGGTTGATAGTTGGTATGATAGTTATTTAGGAGTTGTAATTCTTGTAAGAGTTATAGATGGAAAAATAAAGAAAGGAATGAAAGTTAAATTAATGTCTACAAACCAAGATTACGAGATAGAGAAAGTTGGTGTTTTTACACCAAAAGCAAAAGATATAGAAGAACTTAATTCTGGTGAAATTGGTTTTATTATTACAGGAATTAAATCTTTATCTGAAACAAAAGTTGGAGATACGATATGTGATGGAAGCGATCCATTAGGAAAACCCTTAGCAGGATTTAAGCCAAGCAAGCCTGTTGTATTTTGTGGTTTATTTCCAGTCGACAGCTCAGAATATCAAAAACTTAAGGACGGTTTAGCAAAATTAAAATTAAATGACTCAAGCTTTTCTTACGAACCCGAGTCTTCGAGTGCCCTCGGATTAGGATTTAGATGTGGATTTCTAGGCCTACTTCATTTAGAGATCATCACACAAAGACTGGAAAGAGAATTTGATATCAATTTAATTACAACAACTCCTGGAGTAGTTTACAAAGTTAACAAAATTAATAATGAAATTGAAGATCTGCAAAATCCAACAAGTATGCCAGATCCATCACAAATTAAATTTATAGAAGAACCATGGATTAAGGCAACCATTATAACTCCAGATGAGTATTTGGGATCAATAATAAAGATATGCCAAGACAAAAGAGGTATACAAAAAGATTTATCTTATTCGGGTAATAGAGCAGTCTTAGTGTATGAACTTCCACTCAATGAAGTTGTTTTTGATTTTTATGATAGACTAAAATCAATAACAAGCGGATATGCAAGTTTTGATTATGAGATAATTGGTTATAGAGAGGGTAATCTCGTAAAGTTGGGTATTTTAGTTAACAACGAACCAGTTGATGCTTTGTCCATGATAATTCATAAAGAATTTGCACAAAATCAAGGCAGATTAGTTTGCGAAAAATTAAAAGATTTAATTCCAAGACATAACTTTATGATACCAATTCAGGCTGCTATTGGTGGAAAAATTATTGCTCGAGAAAGTATAAAAGGTTTCAAAAAGGATGTATTAACCAAAATTCATGGTGGAGGCGCGAGAGATCGAAAGCGAAAGCTTCTTGAAAAACAAAAAAAAGGGAAAGCAAGAGCTAAACAATTTGGAAAAGTAGAAATACCGCAAGAGGCCTTTATTGGTGTATTAAAAATAAATAAAGAGACATAATGCAAAATAAGCTCTTCATAATATCTAACGAAAAGATTTCTGAGTCAACTAACAATTTTTTTTGTGATAACCTTGATATGAAATCTATTCCAGAAGGCTTAAAAAAAAATTTTGCTATTCATATTTTAGGGAGAAATTCTAGAAAAGCGAGATCACATAAAATAAATATAGAAAAAATTACTTTGAGCAAAACATTTTTTGGTTTCTTTTACCCAATTTTAAAGTCTTTTAAAGAAAGGGAGGCAAAATATTTGATAGTTTCAATATCTCCAT
>CETH01169565.1_pt1 | contig 18932 bp, 17 predicted proteins | sample 361461 | NCBI WGS metagenome assembly CETH01 (sample SAMEA2622695, study PRJEB7988) | marine metagenome | isolation source: saline water (ENVO:00002010), including
GTAAAGCTTACAAAAATAATTATAATTGTAATCATTGTTATAATAAATCGTTTCATGCTCATCATAAGAGTAAATTTTTAGATAAAAATAAGAATATTGGTATTAATTTTAAGAATATTATTTCAAATCCGAAAAAAAAATATTGGTTTAAATGTGATAAATGTAATCATAGTTTTGATGCTAAAATATATAATATAAAAACAGGTTATTGGTGTCCAACTTGTAATAATAAAACAGAAAATAAATTCCTTACGTGGTTCAAAGATAATTATCAATATAAAATAAAAAAAGAAGCGAGATTTAAATGGTGTAAAAATCCTGAAAAAAATAGTTATTATCGGTTTGATTTTTGTATAGAAGAATTAAAACTTATTATAGAAATAGATGGAAGACAACATTTTGAACAAGTAAGGGATTGGAAATGTCCAGAAGATCAACAAGAAATAGACAGATATAAAATGAACCAAGCAATTGATAAAGGATATACAATTATTAGAATTATACAAGAAGACATATGGAATGATAAACATAATTGGAAGGAAAATACAATAGAAACTATAAATAAGGTTATAAATAAAGAGTGTGTAGAGAATGTATTATTTGTTGGAAACCCCGAGTTATACAAAAACCATTGTTGTCTATAATAGCCCTCTAACCACATTTAAAACTAGACATAATCGTTTTCATCATACTGGTATTCATAATATGTCTATTACATAGGAATCCATTATGTTCTTGATCACAATAGGAGCAATACTCCATACATATACAGTCATCATTATCATAATTACAATAAGTGCAATGTTGCATTTTTGTGATACACATTTTTAATTCAACAAGCCATTTTATTTTATCTTTTAAGCTCATGCTATTTGGAGTATTGTGAGCCAAATGAGCTCTACTACATAATGTATTGATTTCATTTGTCACAGATTGATTTAATTCATAAATATTTAATTGATGATTCATACTATTTTAAATAACTTTTTTATTCTTTAATACATAATATTTAAAGATACTTTGTCAAAATTACAATAATGAAGACGTACCAAATATTATGTTTATTATCTTTGAGTTTGGGTACATATTCGACAGAAATTGTCGTTAATCATGTAGAGGATCTTTGGGAATCAGTGCAATATTGTGAAACGATGGGTTTATGTAATCTTCGTGGTGCTTTTATAAAAGTGTTTAACGATGGTGGTGGAACAATTATTTTAAACACAAGCTTATCAGATGTATATCCACTACATTATAGTAGTATTGTATTAGAACCATCAAATTATATAAATATTACACTAAAAGGCATAACAGAAGATGAGAAACCAGTTATTAATTTAAACAATAACTTTATACATATTTTAGGAAATATTAACATAATATTTGATAATGTTGTAATAGAAAACGGACAATCATCTTATTATTCATATGGATATTATTATGATCCTGATGATTCAGGAGATGATTACAATAGTTATGTAATGACTACTATTGAAAACGATGGTGGTGGTGTATACATTAAAAATGGACATCTTATATTACGTAATACTATTATAAGAGATTCTCAATCTGTAAATGGATATGGTGGTGGTATTGTAGCTATTGATAGTGATTTAGATATTTACAATTCGGAAATGACAACAAATAGAGCAATGGGTGAAAATGAGTTTGATGGTGGTGGTGGTATATACTTTGAAGGTGAAAACAATACGCTCGTTATTCACAATAGTTTATTTGAAAACAATATTGGTAGAAGAGGTGGAGCAATATATATTAAAAAAGTAAATAATAGTTATATTGAGAACTCAACATTCACTGGTAATATAGCTAATTCAAAAGGAGGAAGTATAACAATTGATAAAGGACATTTGTATATTAAAAATTGCGAATTTGAAAATAATTATGGGACACAAGGTGGTGTCATTTATATTTCAGATGGTAGCAGTGTATATATCTCAGAAAACAATATATTTATTATGAATGGAGCAATAGAAGGTGGTGTCATATATAACGACCATAGTAATCTTCAAATGAGAGATTCGGAGATGACTGAAAATAGTGCTTCTACATCTGCTGGAGCTATTTTTAATAGTGGTTCAATGAGTTTAATAGGATGTGTCTTTAATGATAATAGTGCATCAGAATATGAATCAGATAATATTTTATCTGTAGCAGAATACTATTATAACATTATTATGATGGCGAATGTATTTGAGGATGGTGTTGAATTCGCACAAGGTTCATTGTATGCTTCTTGGAAAACGTGTAGTAGTGTAAGAAATGACACACAATATGCGTGTCCTACAAATACAACATGCTTAAATGAAAAAATAGGGTTTAGATGTGTTTGTTCTAAAGGCACTTACCAAAATGGATTATATAAAGATGTTGTTTGTACGGAGTGTCCATTAGGAACATATTGTCCATATTTTGCAACAAATGAGCCATTAGAATGCCCAGTAGGTGCGTATTGTGATAGCATATCAGCACATGTATGTCCTGTGGGACATTATTGCCCTACCAATAATTTAACAGAACCAATTGATTGTAATACGGATCAAGATTATAGGTGTCCTTTAGCATCTGTTTATAAAATGACTCCTGAACAAGGTAATAGGTATATTGAAGATATATTATTAAGCGAACAAAAATATGAGTATGATCGCTATGCTATATCTTATGATGATTATTCTGAATATAATGCAGATAATTGGAACACACAAGTAGATATTATTATGTATAGTTTCATAGCTATGTCATTGTATTGGTTATGTGCTGGTTTTAGTGTTAAAAAATACAAATGTGGTATATCTTATATAAAAAAACTAAAAACCATTGATATGTTTTCAATGAACCATTATCATAAAATAGGTGTTCCAATAAAAAAGAAAAAAACACCACTTGGTGGTACGATTACATTGTTTTTTATAATTTCTATATTCTTTGTATCGTGGTTCTATATTTCAAGATATCGTTTTGATAATACAGAGATTGTAGTAACACATATTACAAATGCAACAAACAATGAAGTAGACTATTTAGATATAGGTGTATCTTTTGATGGTGTTTTTTCGGATAATGAGACATTACAAGTCAGTTTAACAAATGGTATAGCTACATCAAGTTCTGTATATCATGATAAGTTTCAACATAACAAAACGTTTATGTCTATGATGATACAATGTAATAATTGTAAATTTAATGACGATGAAGTAATAATGTTGATATGTTCAAATAGAAACGATAGTTATATTAGAAAAATACATTGGAATGTTTCTATGACTTCTTTTAGAATAGGAAGAACATCTTCTATTCGTGGTGTTATTGTCCCACCAATTCCCACTGAAGAAGTATGGAAAAACAATGGAACAGATTTGCCTATTTTGGTTTTATTTTTAAAACCAGTCAAATATCGTAATGGATATTATCCATATGAAAACTCAGAGGGTTATTCAATAGAGTTTCAAGAAATATTTGTAGGAACTACAAGAAATAAATGTAATTTCTTTGAGGATACTAAATGTACGGAAGAACAAAGATTTGCAGTAAGAAATATTGTAAATAGTGGTAATAGTTTTAAAGAAGGTGTGTGTAGTGATGATAAAGTTGGATTTAAAATAATAATTAAAAGAACTGTAGGATATTATGATGTTCACGTTCGTAGCAAATATATGATTATGGATTTGCTTGCTGAAGTATTTGCTATGTTAGGTGCTACTTTCACGTCTATTGCTTATTTATTAGTATTTATAGAAATGACTAAAGACAAATCACAATATGTAAATAGATTAAAACGATGTTGTGCTTCATTTTGTTTCTGCTTTTTTAGATCAGAGTGTCAATCAAAAAATGATAATAATGAAAGTGAAGATGAAAATGAAGATGAAAGTGAAGAAATAATAGAACAACAAATAAGTTATAGAGAAAGTGTCGTTTAGAATTACATTTAAAGATTATCTTGGTTTAATATAAATGAAAGGAACTTTGTTAGAGAAATATTTAGAATTGATTAAAAATGATATTAACCGAAAAACGTTGGTAACAATTGCGTGTAAGATTAAAATACCAGGTTATACAAATCATTTTAATCGTCCATATATAAGAAAAAATGAATTAAAAAAAATGATATATAATAGTTTAAAAAACAATCATCTAAAACGTAGTAGATCAGTATCGCATATAGGTGGTGGTAGGCAGAAGGTTAATTATATACGTCGTTCAAAGTCATTAAACAATTTAACACAACACGAGTTTCGTAAATTATCTGATATAAATGGAGATGTATTAAAATCCATTGGTACGCATACAAAAATGTTACCTAAAGTTCCAAGAATTGTAGCAATTGGTGACTTACATGGTGATTTACGAGCAACAATACGCTCACTAAAACTAGCAGGTGTAATACCATTATCTACTCCAGAAAATACGAATATTAAAAATATTCCGTGGATTGGTGGAAATACAGTTATAGTTCAATTGGGAGATCAGATAGATAGGGTGCGTCCTACTCATTGGGAAAATGATATCGTTCAAGATGAAATTAAAAATGATGAAGGGTCTGATTTAAAGATTATTAATTTGATGGATCTTTTAAATGTTAGAGCTAAAAAAGAAGGTGGTGCCGTATTAAGTGTTTTAGGGAATCACGAATTAATGAATGTTGATGGTGATTTTCGTTATGTAAGTTTGGATGAATTTTCAGAGTTTGGTGATATGTTTTCTAAAAATAAACAAGACTATAAGAATGAAAAATATCCCTATGGTTATAAAGAAAGATTAGCCGTATTTAAACCAGGAGGTATATTAGCAAGAAGGCTTGCATTAACACGTGATTCGGTTGTTCAAGTAGGGAGTTGGTTATTTGTTCATGGTGGTTTAACACCTAAACTTGTGGATAAATATACATTAGATGAAATTAATATGTATATACGTGAGTGGTTAAAAAACAATCAATCACAACGTGTTGAAGATGTCGTTGATGATATATTTAGAAACGATGACGATGACTTCTCACCTTTTTGGTCTAGAGTATTTAGCGACCATGATGAATGGAATGAGTCACGTAATCTTTATTTGTTTAACAATACAATAAATATTATAAATAAAAGAAATGGTAGGAATAGGAACAATTATGTTAAAGGTATGATATTAGGACATACACCGCAATATATGTGGAATAAGGGTATCAATTCGTCATTTGATAATAGATTATGGCGTGTTGATGTAGGTATGTCAAGAGCATTTGGTGATTTAAATAAAAATAGAGAATGTCGTAAAGTTCAAGTGTTAGAAATTATAAATGACAATCAATTTAGAATATTAACAGAGAAATAGTTTTTTTTTATTATTTTTTTTATCTAAATAAACATATGGGTAAAAGAAATAGAAAACGTAGAGAGAAAAAAGAGGTACCAAGAAAAACTCGCGAACAAAGAGAAACAGAAATTAATAGAGCGAAAGTACAACTAACAATGTTAAATTTAGGCACAGAAATACCTGGAATAAAAGAAGCATTCGACATTTTCGATAGATATATAGAAGATGGCGAATATGTAATGGGAAAAATAAAATTAGTTGGTTGTAAGCGTATTTTAAGATATCAATTAGTGACTCAACCAACAATAGAATGTTCTATAATGTTAGAGTTTAATAGTGATGTTTAATTTTTTTGATATTCATATTTATATTCATAACAAAAGCTTGACTTATAGCGTTCAATATATGTTTCTAGATGCTCTACAATATTGCCTTCAATAATCCATTTTAGGAAATTTAGTTGTCCGAGAGAACTATAATAACCTGAATCACCAAGTGGAATCGTATTACATCTTAGAATAAGAGGAGTAAACAAATCAGTACCAATATATTTAACAAGATATCTATATTCTTCATTTAGATTGTGATATATAATATCATTATCCGTTTCAATAGGGTATTGTGCGTCTGTTTCATTGATGACCCATGTAAGAAAGTATGGATTAATAATAGATTCACCATTTATAATATTAACAATTTTATCAATGTTTTTTTCATCTGAAATGAATCTCTGAACCTCTATTTGTGTTAGCATAATATTATTATTTTTTTCTTCTTCAATAAGTCTAATTTCTTCAGGATCTGTTTTAATTAATACCCTTCTATTTTCTTCAATAAAATATTTAACATGAGGGCGAAAGACATTGTAGTAAACAAGCCAAAAAAAGGCGCATAGAATGATGTAAATCATAATAAATTAACACCATAATATATCTTTAAATGTTTTTTTTTATTTTTTTTAAGGTGTTTAGGACTTGTTTTATTTCATCCAACGAATGAATTGTTTTAGATTTCTTTTTAGATTTCTTTTTAGATTTTTTAGTTTTTTTTGTTTTTTTTAGTATTGAAACATCAAATATAGGTCGTATATTATCCTTATTATTATTATGTGTGTTTTTCCCATCAAGTATATTAGGATCTATATTTGATAAAATCATTTTTTGTTTTACAGCATCTGGTGGTATTCCCATTTTTAGCATTTTAAAATATTTACTATAAGCTGGATTATTTTCATCTACATTTGATTTAATAGATGATTTTATGACTGATTTTGTATCATCAAATGCATAACCATTTAAAACATTTGGTTGATTTATCTTAATTTGTAATAAGTTAATAGTTAATCCGCATTTATTTTCATAAAACCATATACTTTCTAAGTGAAGTATGGTTTCACAATATAATTGTGAATGTATATCTTTAAAATCAATTGTTTTTTTATTTTGGTTAAATATTTCTATGAGAGGTTTATTATTATACATAGGAATACGTATTTTAATAGTTGTATTATTAGGAGATTTACGTATTGAACTACAAAATGTATATTTTTTATATTTTTTACAAATTAAGTTCTCAATGTCTTTAATTTTATCATAAAAATATTCTACCATATTATTGGAGTCTTTATTAGATAATGATAAATATAAATAATATTTATTGTCATGAATCTTAACGTCATATGGTATATAAAACATAGGTGACTGAAATATAAGATTATCTTTATTATATTTTATAGGTACTTTATAGAATTGTTTAGAGTAATAGTAAGAAGATTTAAATGCAAGTTTAGATATATTTATGTCAGTGAAATATATCATATTATATTATATTTATAAAATTGATTTAAATAATATTTTATTTATAATATTAAAAATGAATAATGATATATGTTCGATTTGCTTAGAAGATTTTAAAATAAAAGTTAATTTAGAAGACGAAACAATTATTAAATTAAGTTGTGGTCATATGTTTTGTTATGGTTGTATTTTAGCTTCTTATAAATGTAATTATAATGGGAAAAATTATACCTACAAGAAAAATAAGAATGAATGTCCTTATTGTAGAAAGAAAGGAGGACTACTTCCTTTAATTAAAGGGAAGTTTATAAAAGGGATTCATAAAAGTAATGATAAGGTTGTAATAAAAGAAAAGAAAAAAACAATTTTTGATGATATTAACGATTATAAAATCCTAAGAAAGTTTAATTATTACTATGTCGCAGATTTGAGAAAATTTGCTAAGTCTGTAAATATACCTATTAATAAAAGTGTTCCTGGTAAAATGAACCCAATTACAAATGAACCTGAAAAGTACATTTCTAAAAGAAAGTTAAAAAAAGAATTGTACAAAGATATATGGAATTATGCTAATTCATTACAAGATATTACAATGTATTATAAAAATATTTCTGAAATTTAGTTAATATATACTAATCATTTAAATCAATCTCATTAATTTTTTTCTTATTAAAGCGACGTTTTAAGTTTACTTTCTCAACACGATCTCTAGATTTCATAATCATTTCACATAGTTCTCTACCCTTTTCAGGATCTTTGAGATATTCTGCTAATTTAGAAGCCATATGTGTTTTATTTAATGACTTATAACTTTTTGTTTTTGAATATACGAGTTTGCCATCATTAATATTCATATGTGTTATATCATTTTGTTTCATAAGTTCTAAAATAAATGCGTCTAATTCTTTTTTACGTTTAGTACGTGTTTTGAGTGCAGAACGTAATTTAGTTATTTGTTCGTCAATACCTAACCATTCTTTTACTGCTGTTTGTAATTGTTCTTTAATATTACTCATATATGATTATATGACATTATATTTTATATAATAATACTTACGCAGTTATTGTAATTCAATAACAGTCATACGCAACGTTTTATATACAATACTATGTTTGTCCAATTTAACTTTCATAAATTGGTCTATTTTATTCATAAATGTACTATTTTCCAAACAATCTTTTACTAATCTATAAAAAGAATATTTCATTTTTTTGAATACGAGAAGTTCAGAGCCATTGTTTTTATAACAATAATCTATAAACTTATTAATTGAAAATAATAAAGCACCTTTTATAACAAAATATGAAAAAACACTTGTATTTTGTCTCCATCTATTTGTTCTAATAGTTATTCCTTTTGGATTATAAAACTCACTAACATTTTTATATCCATAAAATTTTAATATTTTTGCTATTTGAAATAATGCAAAAAGTCGCTCTTGATTTAGTAGTTTAACAAAGTCTTTCATATTTTTACTTGCTAACATACTATTCAAAATACAAGCGGATGTTTCTACATATGATTCATTGATTCGTAGTTCAGTATCAAGTGGAATATCAAAATGTTTATGGATGTAATCTATTATATATCTTTCTTGTTTTGGATAATTATAAAAGTTAATATCATAGTTTAAATAGTGGATTACTTCGTGTAAAATTATTCTTACAAGTTCTTCTTTTCTCCATATTGTTATTTGCCCCATAGATGGACCAAGTATTGTAGAACCAGTATTTATTTCATGTTCTGTTAGCATTTTATAAGATGGTGGTAATTGTTTTTTATTAGAATTCAAGTATAGTTTCATATTTAAATGTGATATATCTGTTTTGAATAATGTTAATATAAATGCTGCTGTATGAATTATTTTTGATTGTTCGGTTCCATTACAAACAGAAAGATTGATTTGTTTTGATTTTAATTGAATAGTAGTATTACAAATACTTAATTCTGTTTGTTCTATGTCTTTTTGTATATGTTTAGAACAAAACTGATTATATATATCTGCTATATAATTAGAGTTATGTGGGACATCGCTTGTAACACAAACACTATTAACTACGTCAAAATTAATATGTTTATAGTGGTCTTTTACATAGTTATAAAAGTCGTTTAGGGTGTTATCTACTTTGAATGATCTTATTTTATAATTTGATAGGAATGATAATATTTTTGTAGAATCTGTATTCATATTAAATTAATATAACATTTTTAATGTGGATAATAATATACATAGACAAATTTAATTATGTTAAAAAGAAAAACAAAAAATTATAAACTATCGGGTAAATCAACAATAAATTGTACTAATAAATCACCATCATTTAATCCTCTATTCGGTATTTTTATATAATGAATATCATCATTTAATGATTTGAATAACCTTTTTTCATGAACTATATGAATATCATTTCCATCTAAATGCTTCATTTTTATATCAATTCCGTGATAAAATTGTGATAATGATATATGTGCTATATAAACAAGTGTATCAATGTCATTAAATAGTATTATTTTATAATGTTCATGTGTTTTTGGTCTAAGATATATTTCAATGTCACCATATTCACTATAATTTTCTAATTCATCACCCTCATTTTTATAAATAATTTCTTTTTTATAAGATTGTATATCAAATGTTTTTGCATCTTTGATATAATGATTGTTATTACATTTTTTACATCCAAGTATTGAATCATTATACTGACATTTAGTACATCTTCTGGATCGTTTAATTGTAAGCTGTCTAACAACTCTATTAAATATATCTTCTATTTTAACATTTATATTATATTTTATAGGAGGTGGTTTCTGATAGATATATTCGTGGGATATTTCTTCAATTGGTTTATTTTGTGGTTTATTTTGTGGTTTATTTTGTGTTTCGTTTGGTGTTTCTACGTTTGTTTCTTTGGATTGCATATTTAATAAATTGGCACCTAAATCAAAAAAACGTTTTGTCTTTTCTTTTATATTATATTTATCCGATAAGTTACGAATAAGTTTTTTAATATGTGGGTACTCTTCTGAGTTATTATTGAGCATAGTTTTAATATTTAGTAATTCATTTGGTATTTCAGTAAATATTTTTTTGAATATATCTGCAGCAGGTATGAAATTGAAGTTCATAAATCCTTTTGTGTCATATTGACTACGTTTAAATGGGTCTGATAATATTTGATACGCTTTACTTATTTCTTTGAAACGTTCTTCTGCATCATCGTTTTTATTTCTATCAGGGTGGTATTTCAAAGCCATTTTTCTATAGGCTTTTTTAATTTGTTCTGGTGATGCATTTTTCTCTATTTCTAATATTTTATAATAGTTCATAAACTCTTATAAAATAATAAAGTTGTATTCTTAAATATTATAAATAAATGACTTAAAAATGATTAAACATATTTATTATAATGAAACCATATTATCATAAAGACTTATTGGAGGTAGGAGTAGATGAAGTTGCTCGCGGATGCCTTGCTGGTCGTGTATATAGCGCTGCTGTAATTTGGCCTAAAGAATTGGAAGATGATATATGTCACCCAGTAATAAAAGATTCTAAAAAGTTGAGTAGGCGACGAAGACTCATTTTGAAAGATTATATAGAAGAATATGCTATTGATTTCGCTGTTGGATGGGTTGATGAGAAAACAATTGATGAAGTTAATATTATGAATGCCACAATGAAAGCAATGCATAAAGCTTTAGATAATTTAAATGTAGATATGGATTATCTCCTAATCGATGGTAATTATTTTAAACCTTATGTAAAAAATAAAAAGGTTGTTCCATATAAATGTGTTGTAGGTGGTGATAGAACATATACACCAATAGCCTGTGCTAGTATATTAGCAAAAGTATATCACGATCAATATATTGAAAAATTATGTGATACACATCCAGAATTACATAAACAATATGGATGGCGTTCTAATATGTGTTATGGTACAGAAAAACATGTAGATGGTATTAAAGTATATGGTATTAGCCCATATCATAGAAAGACGTTTGGTATTTGTAAAGAATATTGTTAAAAATTGATTTAAACATTTCACACGTCATTAATATAATACTTATATTTAAGTATGGGAATCCACGGACTCACATCGCTATTAAAACGATTTTCACCGAATTCCATTCGTAAGGTTAAACTAGACGAATTTAAATATAAAAAAATTGCAATAGATACAAGTCTATTCATTCATAAGTTTTTGTATTCGTATAACAATATTATACACGGATTTTTTCTACAAATATATCATTTACGTCGTAGGAATATTGAGCCAGTTTATATATTTGATGGTAAGCCACCAACAGAAAAACGAAATATTATTGAGAATAGAAAGAGGAAACAAGCAAATTTAATAAATAGAATTAGCGGATTGGAATTGGAATTAAAAAAATTACAAGACGCACAAGTATCGCATATATCTACAGATACAACATTGATTAAAGTAGATGATAAAGAATTATCGAAGGACGAAATTGAAAAAGCACAGAATGATATTAAAGAAAAGGTAAAAACATTGAATAGACACGTATTTAAAATTACAGGAGATGATTATAGGAGACTCAAAAGGCTATTCAATTTAATGAATGTTAGATATTGTGAAGCACATGGTGAAGCAGATATTTTATGTGTTAAATTAGAAAAAGAAAATGAAGTAGATGCGTGTATGACAGAAGATATGGATTTTCTAACACATGGCTCTAATCTATTGCTTAGAGATTTCAATAACAAATGTAATGTTGTTAATGTTTATGATTTGAATACTATATTGAATGATTTGGATATTACACCATCACAATTTACAGATTTGTGTATTTTATGTGGTTGTGATTATACACCAAAGATTAGAGGTATTGGGACAGTTGGAGCATTGAAGTTTATTAAAAAATATGGGTCAATTGAAAACATTATTGAACAGTTGTGTCAAGAACAAGGACGATATAGAATATGTAATAATTTTAATTATATAAAAGCAAGAGAATTGTTTGATGCATCAAACAGAGAGTTTTCATATGTTGCTTATCATAATAAGGAAATCAATTTGAATGAACTAAAAACATTTCTATTAGAACATACAAAACTTACAGATAAACAAATTAAAAATAAATTTAAAAAATTATACTAAAATTAGACAATCGGTATTGGATGTCTATAATCATCTATTTTAACATAAGTGAAAAGTCCATTTGTGACTTCTATTTCTATTTCATTATTTAATCTATCAACCACTGCTTTCATATAAATAGTGATTGATGTGTTCCCTTTTTTCTCTATTTTTGTGTATATTTTTACCAATTCTCCAACAGATACGTGTTTAACAAATTTCATTTTGTCAATGGCTATAGTAACGTATTTACCTGGACTATGTTTTTTACATTCAATAATCCCAGCGAGATCCATTTGTGAAAGTAGCCATCCACCAAATATGTCGCCATTACTATTGATACAAGAGGGCATTGCAAAAACGCTTATAGATAAATTCATATTATTTAAAATTAGATGTTTGTATAATTTTAAATATTAATTATGTAATAATTTATGTAATAATTTAGGGTGAATAATGACAAAAGCTAAATAGACCAGCTGATATTAAACCTGTTACAGGAAGTGTTATCAACCAACTGAACAAAATGCTTTTCATAATTTTCCAATCAACATTGTTTCTCCCATCGCCTATACCACAACCTACAACACTACCAACTTGACAATGTGTGGTTGATACTGGGATTGCTGTTCTACTTGCGAATACAACAGTAGTAGCAGCAGCTAATTCAATAATAAATCCTCTACTTGGTGTTACTTTTGTAAGTTCTCTCCCAATACGATCAATAATTTTATAACCCCAAGTTGCAAGACCTATTACAATACCAACTGCTCCAATAAATAATACCCATATAGGAACATCACTCTTCTTTTCAAATTCACCTGATGAATAAATAGCATAAATCGTTGCTAATGGAGCAATAGCATTTGCTACATCATTAGCACCATGAGCGAAAGAAGAAAAACAAGCTGTAATAACTTGTAATGATGTACAAGCTTTTTCTGATTTTTCATCAAATACATCTGCATTTGTATGAAGTTGTAGTATTTTATCATCATGTTTTTTTATTTTTAATTGTTTGACAAAACCTTTTAATCTTCCAATATTATTTGTGATATCTAATTCTCTATTATAAACAACTTCATTAGATAATTGTTCTTCTATAGGAAGATTTTCACTCATATCAATAGATTCTTCTACCAAATCATCCGTATTTGATTCAGTTTGTAATTCAGTTAATTCTATATTTAATGTTTCGTCCAAACGTGGATGTATTCTATTACTATTAATTCTTCTTACACCATTTGTTCTATTTCTTAGTTTAGGGACATAATAGAACCATGATATCAAACTAGCGACGCTTCCCATAGATACAGCACATACAATACCAACCCATAATTCAGTTTTATCTAATTTTAATGCTGGTGTTCCTTTGTAAAAAATGAAAAAACCATTAATTAGAAATGTTAGAAATGTTAGAATTGGGAAAATTCTTAGCGTCATTTCAAACGGATTATTCGTTTTGAAAGCATATCTCTTTACAAGATAAAATAGAGTCAATGAAAATAATCCTGCTATAAAAGGTGATATAATCCAAGAAGCAACAATCATACCTATTTTATCCCATACAACAGAGTCAGCACCTCCATAAGCTAATGAAAAACCTACAATAGCACCGATAATTGAATGTGTGGTTGATACTGGATAACGTAAATAAGTAGCAATTGTTAGCCAAATAGCAGAAGCAAAATCAGCACATAACATACCTAACATTAATACTTCAGGATTCGCTTCAAACATATCCGTATCTACAATTTTTTTTCTAATAGTGTCAGTTACGTGTGAGCCCATTAGTAAAGCACCAGAAAACTCAAATACTGCTGCTACATATACTGCTTTTTTTAGAGTTAAAACTTTTGCTCCTACCGATGTAGCAAAAGAATTAGCACAATCATTAGCCCCAATACCCCATGCATTATAAAATGCTATAAAGCCTCCAAATATAACGAGCCATAGATATTCTGAAACATCACTCATTTTTGATTAAATCACTTCATATTTGCTTAAGTTGATTTTTATATTATAATAATTAAATAATATATATATATATGTCAATTGAAATAGCTAATCAGTTATTATCAGATACTTGTTTGGTTGATGGGGTAAATATTATAGATGTTATTACAGATAAGTTTAAAGCGACACAAGAAGCACAATATAAAAAATTATCAAAAAAAAACAAAGAAAAAATACATGGAGAGTATAAATCTAGTAAAATTGTATTAGAAACGTTGCTTAGTGAAGAGTTTAATCATAATGAATCTATTAAAAATTACAATCGTGATAATAAAACTAATTTAGAGAAAAATATATTAAATATTGTGAAAGATTCTAATATAAATTATGAGGATATAGAAAATAATTTAATTAAAAATTTTACAATATATCTAAATAATGATATTAATGATGATGATACACCAGGTAATATGCGTGAAGAATTTGTTCGTATTCTTTACTATTATTTGATTAAAAATATAAATAAAAAAAAAGGTGAGAAAGTTGATAAATTTGTAGAACAATATTTAACAAAGGATCAATGTAATGAATGTAAAAAATTATATACAAAATTAAAACAGAAAGCGCGTAAATTATGTGAAACACGTTGTCATTTAGATATGGATACACCAATGAGCGAACAATCACAAAAAATTTCATCTAAATTGAGAAGAAGGAAAAAACAACAACTTGGTGGTGGTTTTACAGATATATTGCTTAAATTATGGTCTTATATTACATATATACCAAAGAAAATAGTATTGTTATTTTATAATAATATTAAAATTATTGGTTCAGAATTGAAAGAAATTATGAAAGAAACATGTAATGAATTTTATAATGTTTTTATAAGAGGAATATCAAAAGGTGAAGCGTTAGAAATATTAGGACTTTCTGTATATTATGGATTATTTGGATTAACTATATCTACACAAACCTTATATCCAATTATTTTTACATTAATTGAAAAATATAGAAAAAATAAATCAGGTGTTATAGAAAAAGAATATTTAACTAATAGTGAAAAGCGTTTTCTTGGATTTATTCAAAAAATACCCGATTATTTTGATTCTAATATGAAGATAGAAGATTTTTATACAAGATATTATTGGGCTAGAATATCTGTATATATGGCTAAATGTTCTTTTAGTTTTTCTTTGTTAGCTTATATGTTAGAAATGCAAACATACAGTATAGGTCTTATAAATACAATATTAGGTACGTTTGGAAGAAGTAATATAAGTAGTTTTACATTAAATATATTAAAAACAGTAGTTATTGGACCTTTTGCAGAAGAATTAGCAAAAGTGTTTTCATTAAAGTTTGGATTTGGTAATGTGTTTATGTTATATTTTAATTATACAGAATTTACACAATATGTTAAAAAATATAGTTCTTCACCGGGTATTATATTTCGGCGATTTTTAAGTGTTATTAATCATTATTTATATTATATATCACACAAAATCGCTGATAAAGGAGGGAAAATGTTATCGTATGGTGCTATTTTTAGCCATATGTTTAATAATTTTTTAACTCTATCACCAACGTATATTGAATGGGAATCTACAGATGGTACAATAAAGCGATTTTTAGGTAATGAAGAAAAACTATTTAATAGTTACAATAAATGTAATACGAGGGCTATGACAGATCGCAGTATGGATTCGTTGTTATCCGATTTTTATTGCTCTGATTTAGGTATGACTTTGGGAGAGGTTGAGAAATTACGATTTTCACTTCCAACGGTTTATAAAGCAGATTCTGTCGTTTTTGACACAGATTCAATCTCAACAAAATATATTCCTACTATAGAAACATTTAATAGTTTAAAAGTTTATTTAAAAGACATATTTAGCAATTTATTTGGATGTCTCAACATATCTAAAGATTTATTAGAAAATATAAGTCTTATAGTATCTCATAAGACTATAACAACACCATCATCAATACTTACATTACCCGCAAAAGAAACAAAAAAACAAAGAGGTGGTAAAAAATCTAAATTGAGAAAAAAGAGTAGAAAGATAAAGAGAAAAAGTAGAAAGAGAAAAAAGTAAAAAGATTAAAAATATATATATAATATAAATGACCCATCGTATAGATGGTATAGAACATTTTTGTTTTTATATGTTTAAATTCAATGGTGTTGTATTTAAACTATTATTATCAGGAGAAGACCATAGTATAATTGCGGGAAATAATTGTGTAGGTGATAGTGTTAATATTGTAGATTATATTGTTGGTATTCAAGAACATTATAGTAGTCTTCCATCAAATGGGAACAATACACTTGATTTTTATAATGAGGAAAAATTCATTCGTATAAAAGATAGTGTTATAAAAAAGATTGTTAAAAAAAAGATTGTTACGAGTACAAATAAATCATCTTTAGTTAAACTAATAAAACATTATAAAGAATGTCATATGAGAGATAAAACGATTTGTAATCGTAAATTTCCAAATTTTCGTTATCACTATACAAATATAAGAGACCCAATATTACCATCAAGAGATTATAAATTACGTGTGGATAGAGAGCATTGGATACATCATTTTGAAAAGTCTAGAATTATTATGTTTCTTTCAACAATATTAAAAATGAAAATTAAAAGACCACATATTCATACTAGAATAATAATACTATTAAGAAAACATAAATTATATAAAACACCTATATTAGATCTAAAAAAAAACATAATAAAACTTTATGAAGACATAAGTCATTTATATACTGAAAAATTAAATATAGATGTTCTTCATAGAGTAGGTTCTATATTGATTGATTTATACAATATATTTCTTGAAGATACGTTTAGGACACCATTATATAACATTAAAACATCCACTCAAATAAGTTCATTCCGTTTAAAATTAATGAAAAATGTTTTGATGATGAGAAAGAAAATAAAACAACAATTTAGTAAAATAAGAGAACCTATTCGATCAAAATTAAAAGAAAATATTAATGAGGTTATAAAATCAAGATTTAAATATGAAATAGGTAAAAATATAGAGAAAAAAGAAAAAGGTATTAAAAGAAAAATATTAAGTAGCAACAAAACACTTATGATATACCGCTTATTGTTCTGGACGAATGTTAGATTAATGGATTTATACACGATGGGTAGAATGTTTAGCATAGATAACTTTTATAAAAATGTTATATTTCATGGTGGTTCATTTCATTCATCACATTATGATGCTGTTCTAAAAAGAATGGGATTACGTCCAGTTATTGACATTAGAAGTAAAAAACATTGTATTGTATTTGATACACCTTTTGATTATGTTAATTATAGTGGTTCTTCATTACAAGAATTAAAAGGTGGGCGTATTTTAAGTAAAAAACGTAATAAATGTAAAAAGACCATAAAGTCTAAAAAGAAGCAACGTTTGTGTGAAAAACGTCATGAATATTGAAAATAATTAAATTCTAATTCTAATTCTATTTTTTCTTGTATATGATTTTGATTTATTTTGTAATCAGTAAGTTCATATGTTCTTTTTGTTGGATATTTCATATATAAAATTCTTTTTTTTTGGTCTATATCAAAAAGTGTTGTTTCTTCATCTGTATTTTTATCTAATGTAAATAAATTTAATGAACCTTTGTGTTTGTATTTTTTCCCTTTTTCTAATTTTACATCCATAGATAATTGACATACACAACAACTACGGAAGTATATGTCTATTTTTGTTTTATCTAGTTCTTCATATTCAATATCATTATTACGGCTCATACATAAGTCAATGACATCATTATTCATATAATCAAATAAGGCTTGTATTGCGTGTTTTGGATGGTCTGTTTCATCAGCATCGCTTTCATCTACATCACTCTCATCTGTATCACTATCCGTTTCTACACCACAATTTCGTGTGAATATCATATTTGATCGTTCAATGGTTCTAATGATTTCTTGTTGTTCTTCAAGGTCGGGATCCATATTAATATATTCTAATATATTTTATATATAGCAAATTGATAATCAATTTTAAATAGACTTTTATTAGTTTTATATTTTTTTATTTTAGTATATTAAATGAATCAAAAAGGTGGATGGTTTGATATTGAAGTAGATGCTGGTGAAAAATATTTTAAACCACATAATAATGTTGGAGAGGTAGAGATTTTAATTTTACGTAATTTATTTTATGATTGGAATGATCATAATATAATAGAATATATATTAAAACAGCGTGTTAGTACTAATAATTATAAATATAATATGTCTAATAATCCTAGTTGTGCAGCTCATAACTATCAAAATATGGATATGTATAGGATTTACCCCTATGAATCAGATTTTTTAAAGAGATTTATTGAATTACCTGGTAGAAAATATAGAGAAGCAATATTGAAAGAAGTTAAAAATAAAATGGATATTAGAGAAGAAGGTATTACTAAGCATATTAGTAAAGATAAAAAATCTAGACGTGGGAAAAAAAAGTCCAACACACATTTAGAAGAATATCAAAAATCTTTAGATCAATATCGTATATTAAATGAATATCATGAAAGATTATCAATAGAAGAAGATCTTAATCCAGATGATTTATCAAATTTCCCTATACTAGGTTCTAAAAAAAAAACAAAAGGTGGAAAATTAAATACAAAAAAGATAAATCAAACTGGCGGTATGCCAACAGCTGATGTAAATAATGTATTTGTTATTAATGCTCATGGTACTCAATGTTTATTTGATGAAGGTT
>CETH01039791.1_pt1 | contig 18907 bp, 16 predicted proteins | sample 361461 | NCBI WGS metagenome assembly CETH01 (sample SAMEA2622695, study PRJEB7988) | marine metagenome | isolation source: saline water (ENVO:00002010), including
AGGCATATAGACAAAACATGAGTAGATTCTATCCAAGGGTAAAGATACAGGGATTCATGTAAAGCTATGCTCCACTTTGTTTCAGATAACCAAACTGCAAAATCAAGCATACCTTCTATTTAGTCATATAAACTTGATGGCAAGCGACACATACTTGATAAAGCTCAGCCCCAATTTCAAATAAAGATTCAACATCCTTATTTTCTCCTGCTGCAAAAGCTTTCTGTCCTACATCTTGAAGAAGACTTGCGAAAAGAACCCATTCCTTTCTATTTTTAGACCTAGAGGGGATATTAAGTAAATAAGCACTTTCTGTAATAACTTTTGCTCCATATAACACTCTTTCCCATTCCTCTTCATTAGTGGGTTCTAAACTGAACTCTCCTTCTTCAGTGATAACGTATCCTGAAGACTCCCAAATAGCTTCTGATGCAGGAGTCAAAAGATGAGACATCAAATCATGCATATCACTATGCTCGTCTTCAGTTGCTAAATTAAAAGGCACGAAGATTAATGCGAAAGATAATACTATTAAAGTTATCACCTTTCTCTTGGATCAGAGCCATCTCTTGGAGCTCCAGTTCCCGACGAACCCATAAACACTTTACGCCCATCAGGGAAAGTAATATCTCTTCCATTAGCTATACACCTAGGAAGACAGAGCTTACCTTTACTTTGATACCCTCTAACATTTATAACAGTTCCAGGTTTAATTGAATTCTTTGTAAGTCCATTCCTGATTAAGGTGTTGGGAGTGCCTCCTTCTACCATCCAGACCGTTGCCTTTGATCCTTCTTTCACTTCAACGTGCACCCAAGCATGAGGGTTTATCCATTCAACTTTAACTACTTTTCCAGTGATATTAATTGGAGCATTAGCATCAAATTCTGCAGTAAAAGCATGATGACCATAAATTATAGGACTAAATAAAAAAGATAAAACAGCAAAGTAAAATAAATTTTTCATAGTTAATTCTCCTCTTCAGCCCTTGCACCAGCCAAAATGTTAGCCATAGCGTAATTACCTTCATGGCAAGCATATTCATAGATTTTTTCTTGGGAAGCTCTTAAAGGCATCTCACCTTTCCATACATCTTTGTAAGCCTCATCATCGTTGACCTCAAATTGATAAAGAATTTCATTATTCGCTACCCTGGTAAACCTTTCAGTAATTTCAGCTCCTTCAGAGATTAAGATTTGATGCCTTATTGCTGCTCTAAATTTCTGCTGTGGGTGATGATTTTTAGTTTTAACTACTAATGTATTACCTTCCCAATAACCTATAGAGTCTCCTAACCACCTTCTCATGTTATCTGGATTATATTCTGAATTAAGTCTAATGATTCGAGCATCATGATTCATTTCTACCATAATCATTACATAACCCGGCGATTGGACTATTTGATAATTATTATTATAAAGAACGTTAAGCATAGGCGGCCCGCCACTCGAACCAAACCCAACAATACACCTTTCACCTAAAGATCTAAGCTCAGGGTGATTAGCCTGTCTAAACATTCTAGCTATTCCTATAGCTTCTTTTCCCCAACCTATCCATCTTCTTGGAAGCTTGCCATCTTCAGGATAAGTAATAATAGAACTACGATACTCTCCGTCGATTTTAAAAAGCTCAGTTCCAAAATCCATCCATGCGGTGTTGTAGCCCCCTACATCTGCTCCTGCTTTAGGCGTTTCACCTGGTTCTAAATAATTATCTTGTGCATCTATAAATTCCTTTGTCATTCTTTTAGCTATCGATGCATCTCTATTGCTCACGATCAATGATTTATACTCATCAGGTCTTTCAAGAGTGGTAAGACTGGCATTAGTCCATGTGCCTTGTAAATCAGGATCACCAAACCAGGTTTTTTGTACATCATAATCCTCACTAAATAGAACTAAAGGTAAACTAATACAAGTTATTAAAAGTAATCTCATAAGATTAATCTGTCGCTCTCCATTTTCCATAAATAAGCTCCTCAACAAATTCTACGCATTTAAATTGCTGCAGCTCAGCATCTTTACCAATTCTTTTATAAAGGATCATCTCTATTTTCCAAGGTCTAGTGAATGTTTCTGGATCTTCTATCTTCGCTTCATATTGCATCGTATGATTGTTTAACAATGTATATTTTTCAATAACCTTTAATTTATCACTATGAAAGTTTCCTGATCTATCAAGCCAAGTCTGACCATTGAACCCTTTAGTTTCTATAACAAAATTATCTTCTTCCCAGTAGCCCCAGGATTGACCCATCCACGAATCAACCGGAGGTTCTCCTGGATCTTCCAAGTATATATTACGAGTAGCCCCAGCATATTCGTAAGCTATGAAGAAAGCAGATTTGCTTTGAAATATTTGAAAAGGGTAAGGCATATAAGTAGCTCTAGGTACTCCAGGTAAATAACACTTTATTTCAGGGTCTCTTTCTAGCCAATTATTCTTATTTTCTTTTCTTACTTTTAAAGCTTTCTTTGTATAAGGTATTTCTTCACCAACCACAACACTGAGACCTGCTGGAACAGCACCGACAGCCCCTAAGGCTAAAATATCAGGATGTGGAATAGGCACAACAGGACCTTCTATAAGTTGCATGGAAGCACTAGCAGGATGTGACTCAAGATTATAATTTGCCCTATTTAGAACTTGCCATACTCCATTTAAATTAGGTTTACCATCAGGCATCCGAGTAAAAGATTCTTCAGCAGGAAGAATACCTATAAGAAATATATATATATAAATTGCTCTAATAAAATATTTCAAATTTATCTCCTTTATCAAGTCAAGATTATAAAATAGATGTTAAATTAGAGCTCATATAAATACAAATATAAAAAAACAGGCCCTTTAAGGGCCTGTTTCTTAATGCCTAATACTTAGAACTTATAACGAATATCTAAACCCATAGTTCTAGGGCTTAGAGCTCCAACACTTCGAGCATAGTTAGACTCATGGTCTCCAGTACCAAGTGAATAATACATATTATTATTCATTACATTATTTATATAAGCTCTTAAGCTAAGTTTACCATCTTCGCTCCACCAAGAAGCACTTACATTAGTAATCTCTCTAGACTCAATCTCATCTAACTCTCTTTGTATTCCGGAAGCAGAAAATTCTCCTGTATAAGAGTGGTTTATCCAGAGCCAAATTGGTCCAAATCGACTATCCATTTCATAAGTTGCTCTTAAAGTGAATTTGGTTTCAGGAATACCTTTTAGAGGTCCTCCTTTAAGATTAACAGTATAATCTTGTGCTTGTGTCTCCGAAGTTACAGAACATGAAACGTAATCTTGAGTACACTCACCAAAAACAGGAACTGGATTGATAGGATCATCTATCATGAATACTAAATAATCTTCTCCATATTCAGTTTCCGTGAAACTGTAATTTCCAGCTAGAGTCAGTCTTTCTGAAGCTGCATAGTTAACTTCGATTTCAAAGCCTTGGTTTGTAATGCCATCTGCATTAGAAACAAAGTTTGCACCCCCTCCTCTGATAGGATCAAATTGCTCAAGTTCATCCTGATATCCATCATAAGCATACTTGTATACTGAAGCAAATAGTTGCAATGTGTCATCTAGATGTAAGCCTTTATAACCTAATTCAACTGCCTGAACTTCTTCTTGGTCATATGTTACAAGAGCTTGTCCAGTTCCGTCAGGTACACCATATTCGTCCCTTGAATCATCTCTTTGTCCTGAAATACCTAGTGCATAACCACCAGACCTATAACCTGTAGTATAAGAGAGATACCAAAGTTGGTAATCATTAGGAACATAATCTAGATTTACTCTTACATTTGTATCGCTCCACTTTTGGTTACCAGCTATTCTTCTTGTATAACTGTAAGGTATACCTTGACCTAGTCTCAAAGGATTAGCACAATCAGTAGAAGTATAAGGGCACGTAGGTGCTATCGGGTTAGTAGAGTCTAATGAACCAGGATATACAAAAGCTGGATTTAAAAGACCTGCAGCAGCTAGCCCGCTTAAATAAGCTAGAGTGGCAGGGTCATAATTATATACAGCATTACCCATAGCAACATTAGTAGCAGCAGTAGGTGTGTTATCTGCCCCTATAGGTATATAAGGTTGGCCCATTAATAAGTTAAGAACCGGTAGATAGCCTGCCAAAGCGCTCGCATAAAGTTCTGCATAACCTCCTGTTAACTCTAAAGCTTCTTTGTCATCTTCTGCATACCTTGCTCCTAAAGTTAGAGCGAAGGTATCATCAATTTGCCATGTACCTTGTGTATAGAATGCAAAAGCATCGTTTTGTACTTCATTTTGATGATTGTATACATGCCCTAGAGGGTCACCTTGCCAACGGCCTGTAATAGTTTGTCCTAACGGAGCATCTCCAACTCTTACATGAGGAGTGGCTTCATTGGAAGCCCAGCCAAGAATACTCATCAAGCTTTGGTATTGTGTGTAATACTCAAAAGGAGCTCCAGGTAAATCTAATTGAATTCCCGTTAAAGCTTTTACAGTTCCAAAGGTGGTGTCTAAAACTCCATAATTAGCAGAATTCAATATGTGAGGAACATTATTCGATAAAGAATAGTTTTGTTGTCTGTTCTCGTCCATATAAAAATAACCTGAAGTGACCTCTATATCATCAGTTAAATTCCAGTTAAGAACCAGCTCATGAGTAATCATGTGTACATCTTCTAAGACTGTTTGCCTGTATTGCGAGAAATCGCTATTAGTCCAATCATTATCAATATTGAATGTATAATCAAAATCTACATAACCGTATAGATAAGTAAGGGTTGTAGTGTCATTGATATCCCAAGTTATACTTGACTGAATACCTTCTTGATCAAACATTACATGATTATTTGCGCAGCCAGGAGGGCCATAGGGGAAATCATTGCAATTAGTATCGTGATTAACATCTACCTGATATGTTCCTAAGGTAGACGGACCATTTGTTTTACCGTACATCGGATTATATCTCCAAGGAAAACCAACTGGGTCTACCCCTGCTCTCCTAGGAGCTCCATAGGCAACTGCTCCTGTTATCGTGTTTGTAAATTTTATTGCTCCTGGAGATGTTGAAGTTACTCTTCTTAGACCAAATACAGGGTTTGCTGTATCTCTCATTCCTCTTGTAGCTCCATAACCTTCATTAAGCAACATGCTTTGGTTAATAACTCTATCTGATATCCTATCATTTGCACGGATTTGGAAACTTAGATCATCAGAAATATTCCATAACAGAGTCATAGTCATGTTTTCATCATCTAGAGAATTAGTGTCTGGTCCAGTCCCAATACTTTTCTGCACTCCATCTCTTTCCACTGTTATAGCTGTAAATCTATAAGCTAGGTTGTCAGTTATCGGTGCAGAGCTAAGTAAGTAATATTGCTCTAAACCGTAGTCACCCAATACAGTTCTTATCTCTCCTTCAGGATCAAAACTTGGTTTTTTAGTAATATAATTTATTGCTCCACCAATTGAATTACGGCCATAGAGTGTTCCTTGAGGCCCTCTTAGTACCTCAATGCGCTCCACATCATATAAATAATTTTCTGAAGCAGCGATACCAAAATCAGGCGAATATACTCCATTATAGTATGTAGCAACTCCCGGATCTCCCCCTAAAGCTCTAAAATTTCTTCCTACACCTCTAATTCTAACGTCATATGCATCTCTTGTAGTTGCAGGCAATTGATCCATCAAATCATCAGCACCTTGCATACCTAGATCTTCCAGAAGCGAAGAATCAAATGCAGTTATTGACATTGAAGTGTCTGAAACAGTAGACGTACGTTTTTCAGCAGTAACTGTAATTTCTTCAATTCCCCCTCTATCTCTTTCATCTTTTTCTTCTTCAGAAACAATTACTGTCGAAGAAAGAAAAAACACCGAAGATAACAAAGTTAAATAAGACTTTAATTTCATATTTTTCCCCTAAACTTAATAAGTATGTCACAAACCTAAAAAAAGGTTAGATAACAAAATAATAGGGTAACTATGCCTAATTAATGAAATAATATCAATAAAATTACCTTTTTTATTAGTTATTAGCTATAGACTTTGTTTTAAACATTAGATAAGAACCTGCAGATAGTAATAAAATAAAGTTATATATTAAAGTCCCAAAAATTTTGAAATTTACCCATAGATCTAAATTATTAAGGCTCATTACGTATAAATTAATAAAGCCTAGAAGAATGAATCCAAAGGCAATATAGAAATTCACCCTCTTCCAGACAATATCTTCAACTTCTTGAAATTGAGGACCTGCTAGAGAAAGCATTGCCTTGAGAATATCTCTTTTTCCTATTATTCGAGCCCCAAGAAGAATCAAACCAAATAGCCAGTGGAAAATCGTGAACTTCCACTGAAGAAATAAAGGGTCTCTAAAGAATAAAGTCATAGACCCTAAAGGAATTAGTAGACACCAAGAAGTAAATAGTAAATTTGAAACTTCTTTATTTACTAATTTCTCTACGATTACTTGTAAAGTTACAAAAATCATTAATGCTGCTGTTAGGCCAAAAAAGTTACCAGTGTAAAACCAAACACTTGCTAAAAAAACCATCATCACTAAAGGATTGTTTAAACTTTTAAATATAATGTTCATTTTCTTAATACTTGAAGTGTTGTATCTGTTCTCCTCTTTTGTTTATTTCTGTCATAGAATTTATACCTATATCAAGATGCTCTTCAGCCCATTGCTTAGTCACCTTCTTATCTGATTCTTCAGTTTTAATTCCATCGGGTTCAAGTGGAACATCAGAAACAAGCAATAAAGCACCTCTAGAGATTTCGTTATAGTGGCCTACTATAAAAATTGTGGCTGTTTCCATGTCTATACCAATGCAGGTGGTCTTTTTTAAATGCTTTAAAAAGGGTTTGTCATGTTCCCAGAGTCTTCTGTTGGTAGTGTGCACAACGCCAGTTCTGTAGTCATGGCCCTTTTCTATAATATTTTCAGAAACAAATTTATGTAGTTTAAATGAAGGTAAAGCTGGTACTTCTGAATGAAAATAATTATCACTTGTACCCTCGCCTCTAATAGCCGCAATTGGTAATACGAAATTTCCAATTTCACTAGCGCTTTTTAAACCTCCACATTTACCTAGGAATAAAACACCGGTAGGGTTAGAGGCCGTTAACAAATCCATGATTGTTGCTGCATTAGGAGATCCTATTCCAAAATTAATGATTGTTAATCCATCTGAATTGGTACAAGCCTGCATGGGTCTTTTCTCTCCATAAATGTCAGCCTTGAATCGCTCAGAAAAATTTTCTACGTAATCTGAAAAATTAGTAAGTAAAATACTTTTTCCAAACTTATCTAAAGGCATCCCAGTGTATCTAGGGAGCCAATCTTTAGCTATTTCTAATTTATTTAACATAATGCCACCTAGAACAATCTTACTCTTATCTAAGGATTGTGCAATTTAACTGTATTTAACGAATCAATAAAGGTTTGAGCTGAAAGTAGATGTAATCTGCAATCATAGGTTGTGCTGAAGCTCTTGGATGAATGCCATCAGGGAGCATTAAATCTTTATTCAGAGCTACTTCTTCAAGCATAAAAGGTATTAGTTTTACGTTAGTTTCATTAGCGATGTTCTTATAAATTGATTCAAATGCTTTCTGATATCTTGATCCATAATTTGGAGGGATTTTAATTTGCATCAGGAACACCTGAACGCTCTCAGATTCAGCTATTTTTATCATCTCAGATAAATTAGAAGAAATCTTATTTGGAGGGTAACCTCTCAGTGCATCATTTCCTCCTAATTCAAGTAATAAAAAATCAGGTTGTGTGGACTTTATAATTTGACTAATCCTTACAAGCCCCCCGCTAGTTGTTTCACCAGAAACACTTGCATTAACAACCTTAACCTTAAGATTTTCAGAATGAATCATCTTTTGAAGAAGCACAGACCACTGTTTGTTAGCTGACATCCCATAACCTGCACTTATGCTATCTCCATATATCAAAAGAGTTGAGTCATCCTCAGCAGAAAATATGATACTACTGAGTAATAACAAGAAGAGTATTTTAAATTTTCTATTAAGCATTTTTAGTTTAATTCTAGTCAGAAAATCATTATAGATTAAGAATAAATTTTGTTTACAGATAAAGAGGTGTTATAGTAATGTAATACACCTTTTTAGCAAAGATTTATTTAAACTTTTTAAAAAACTTACTAAGAATATATCCCCTTCTGTTATGATTTTATTTACCAAACAACTAAGAAAAGAATTCCTATCTGGAGAAAACAATCTAGTTATATTAGACGATATTTCATTTCATCTTGAAGAAGGAAAATCATTAGCGATAACTGGGCCTTCAGGATCAGGAAAATCTACCTTATTAAGTCTTCTTGCTGGTCTTGATACAGCAACAAGTGGTGAAGTAATTTTAGATGGCATTAATTTAAATCAATTGAATGAAGAGGAAAGAGCAGCTATAAGGAAAGATAAGGTAGGATTTGTTTTTCAGTCTTTCGAGCTACTTCCTAGCCTTACAGCACTAGAGAATGTCATGTTGCCATCTGAGCTTAAGTCTGAAGAAAATCCTAAGCAAAAGGGAGAGTACTTTTTAAATAGAGTAGGACTTTCAGATAGGAAGAATCATTATCCAAATCAACTTTCAGGAGGAGAACAACAAAGGGTAGCCATTGCTAGAGCTTTTGCGTGTTCAGCCAAAATACTATTTGCAGATGAACCAACAGGCAATTTAGACCCCAAGAATGGCAAATTAATTTCAGATTTATTGTTTGAGGTAAATTCTGAAACTGATAATGCGTTAGTGATAGTAACTCATGACCAAGAATTGGCTTCTCAATGTGATAAGAAGATTAAACTTAAATTGGGGAAAATTGTAGATTAATGCTTGCAAGTCTTTCTTTAAAACTTTTTATAAGAGAAGTAAGATCTGGATACCTGACTTCCATGTTGCTCTCTTTAGTGCTAGCTATCACTATTGTTTCAGGTATTTCGCTTTTTACAGATAGGCTAGAAAAAGCACTTAGTTTAGAAACCAAAGAGTTTCTAGGGGGAGATTTAAAGTTTGAATCCAATGAAGACTCAATAAAGGATTCACTTAACAAACTGAAACTAGAAAATTCAAATTTTTCAGAAATGGTAGTATTTGCTTCTGTACTTATTTCTGTAGATGAAATGCAATTAAGTTCAATAAAAGCAGTAGATAAATCTTATCCGCTTGTTGGCGAAGTTGAACTAAGAGATGATTCTGGCACTTATAAAGCTCCAAATAATCCCCTTCCAGGAACTTTATGGATAGATGAAAGATTAAAAAATCTTCTTTTTTTAGAGTATGGAGATGTGCTTTATTTGGGCGATGCAGAATTTACTTTTACTGCTACCATAGTTTACGAGCCAGATAGAGGCTCAACTAATTTTGCATTTGCACCTAAGACCATAATGAATATAGAAGACTTAGGTAAGACAAATATCATACAGCCAGGTAGTAGGGTTGGGTATAACTATCTATTTACAGGTTCTGAGGAAGAGATCACCAGAATAAGAACCATCCTTGAGGAGAATAAGAAAAAAGGGGACGAAATTGAGTTATTAGGAGAAGATACAAGCTCCTTAGGAAAAGCTACAGATAGATCAGAAAACTTTTTTCTGCTTGGAGGGCTTATAGCTGTGCTCCTATCAGCCTGTACTGTTGGAATATCTTCACAAAGATTTGCCCGAAGACATGTAAGTTATGTCGCTATTCTTAAAACTCTTGGTATGCATCTTAACCAAATAAGATCTCTTTATTTGTTACTGTTTCTTTATATCACTCTCTTAACTTTATCACTAGGATTAAGTCTCGGGTGGTTTTTGCAATCTAATTTTATTAGCTTGATGGATTCTTACTTTCCAACAGATTTACCTTTACCAGGACCTTACCCAATATATGTTACCTGCATTACAGTTCTTATTTGTCAATTTGGTTTTATTTTTCCGCACATATCTAAGTTATTAAATATCTCTCCCATGCGTGTTCTTAGAAATGATATAAATTTCAATCAAGAGATCTTACCTATATTCTTCATGGGCTTAATGGCTTTTCTTTTACTACTATATATTTATACGAACCAAATCACTTTGTCTTTCATAATTTTTAGTGGGGTGATAATTTTTTCATCTATTGGAATTGGGCTTATATATTTAATATTAGGCAGAAGTAAATTAGGTCTGGGTGCACAAAATCCTGTTAGCTTAGCTCTTTCAGAGTTAAGAAGAAGAAAATTGAGCAATTCTTTCCAGATTTTTGCATTTACAGTAGCTATTGGATTAAGTTTGATAACCTTTTCTGCAAGTAAAAACTTACTAGGGAGCTGGCAAAACTCTATTCCAGAAGATTCTCCTAATAATTTTGCTATCAATATTACTAAGGAAGATAAAGACCTCATGCAACTCTTTTTATCTAATAAAAATATTCAAATTAATCCATTTTTTCCTGTAGCAAATGCTAGGATCTTAAGAAAAGAAGAAAAAATTGAAGTAGATAGAAATTTCAACATCACTTGGGTTCAAGATCTACCCAAGCATAATGAAGTTTTAGAAGGAAGTTGGTTCAAAGAAGGAGAAATAAATGGAATTTCACTTTCAAATGAGATATCCGAAAGATACAATTTAAAGGTTGGTGAAGAAGTCACAATCCAAATGAAGGACGGCTCCATTCAAACTTTTATTCAAAGTATAAGAACTATTAATTGGGATAATTTTTCACCTAATTTCTTTGTAATAGGAGACCCTTCTCTTTTTAAGAAACAAACATCGACCTTCATAACCTCTTTCTACATACCTAGAAAAGAGCAAAAATTAGCAGCAGAATTAATGAGAGAGTTCAGGACAGTTTCTATCTTTTCGGTTGAGGAGTTAGTAAAGCAAGTTAGAGCAATAATTAGTCAAGTAACCAAAGCTCTCAATTCAATACTACTGTTAACGTGTTTAAGTTCTATTTTTTTAGCATTTTCAGCGCTACAGGATGGTTTTGATCAAAGAAGACATCAAGCAGCAATTTTAAGAACGTTGGGAGCAACAGGTAGTTTAATTAAAACATCATCTTTAATTGAATTCTCAATATTAGGTCTAGTGTCAGGGATATTGGGTTCATTAATGGCTCAAACTGGGGTTTACTTTATAGAATCCAAAGTTTTTGAAATCACTCCTAGTTTTTACTTTGAAATTTGGTTGATAGGGCCTGTTATCGGAATATCTATAGTCTCAGGATTATGCTTTTATCTAGTTAATGGTTTAATGAAGCAATCGCCAAGGGATCTTTTAAAACTTCAAACATAAAAAAAACCTGCTTTATAGCAGGTTTTTTTTTAAGATCCTTAATAAGCTCCAAACTTCTTAGTAAAGGATATACCCCCTATTCTAGGTAAAGTAGGAGTAACGGATCTAAGGAAGCCTTGGGTCTCATCATCAGTGCTCATATTTCTTACACCAATTTTATTTGTTACGTTATTAACAAATAACATAATTTCTAAATCACCTTCATTATTTTTCCATGTAGCTTTAAGGTCTAACCTACTCCATGAAGGAGATATGTCTATAGGCAGCGCACTGTCGGCCCACACAATACTATCAGTCCAAGACCAGCCAGCCAAATAATCTATAGTGCCTCCGGAAACATCTTGAGTATAATTAGTATAAATTGACATTTTGTTTTGAGGAATCCTCTCCATTCTTCTTCCTTTTACAGCAACTTCTCTTTCTTTAATAGTATATAAAGATCCAGGAGCATGAGGATTAGTAGTATCAATATTGCCTAAGTTTCCAAAAGCGTCTATAAGTTCCTCTGAATACTTAGCGTCTGTATAACTATAATTACCACCAACTATCCAGTTAGGTTGAGGCATATATATAGCTTCTATCTCAAATCCATTTGTATCAGCTTCTGGATAACCAATAACAGAAGTGCTAACTCCTCCTAAAAAGCTTTGAGATTCAAACTGACCATGAATATTTTCATAGGTATATTGATAAACTGAGGCATTAATTTGTAAAGTATTATCTAAATGCGTGCCTTTATAGCCTAATTCATAAGAAATAACTTCTTCAGAATCATAGCTTGGAAAAGCAGAGAAATAACCTAAGTTAAAACCACCTGCTCTATATCCAGTAGTTGCTGAAAGATACATTAGAACATTATCTAACGGTGAGTAATCTAGGTTAACTCTCCATGTAGTTTCCTCAAAATCTCTTTCCATAGATCTGTAAAAAGATCTTGAATAAGGTATACCCTTAAATCTGATAACTTCATTTCCAGTTGGTGTGCCATCTGGATTTAAGGCACCAGTCGCTACGTTATAAGCCAATAAATTAGCAGGAGTTAGCTCTACTTCATTGTATTGGACTAGATTTTCTTCAGCTACTTTCTGATCTTCATGCCATGAAGCACCAATAGTTATTGCCCAAGTTTCGTTAATTTGGTACTCAGTTTGGAAGTAAGCTGCATAAGCGTCTGTCTTATTCTCAGTCTGCCAAACAAAAGTAGTACCTAAAGATGGATTTGGTCCATTTTTAAGTACTGCATTTTCTCCAGACCAAGGTCCAGAAACTATACAAACTTGTGTTAAAGCGGGGTCTGCAAAATCAGGAACACCATATAATCCTAATAAACTTGCTACACTACAACCAAAATCCCTCGCTGTATAAGGTCCAGCAGTACCTGCTGAATATGCTGGTACGGTTGGGTTAGTTCCCCCATAGACTGCTACAGCAGTTAACATTTTCATATAATCAGAAGCGTCAGCTCCAGCTACAGCATCTACAGTAGCACCGTAATTAGCTGCATTTGCATATCTTGGATCACCATTTGGGTTAAAGAAATCCAGGTCTTGATCAATTTCATTATGGTACTCGAAAACTCCCGCTACAATATTCCAATCTTCCGTAATATCCCAAAAAACTTGCAATTCATTTTGCCAGTTTTCATTTTCTTGCATAGCATGGAACTGCTCATCGTAAATTGGGTTACCAGTTCTATCATCATCAGTTACCCTGGTATAAAGATAGTCAGTATATGACCCTATATATTTTACAGTTAAATCATCTCTTACATCCCAAGTAACATTTATAGTTCCAGCTTGATGATCAAAATATTCATCGTTATATCCATTGGTTGAAGTTATAAGATCTCCACCCTTCAAAGAAGGAACATTACTTCCGTCGCCTATCATTGTTTGGGCTAGAATTCCTGAATCATATCCATAAGCAAAGTTGGGACTTACTCCTGTTCCAGCAAATAATGCTGGGTCTACACCAGGAACGAGGTGCTGACCATATCTAGTTAAACCTTTATGGTTAAATGTAAAAATCTGATAACCTGGTGTTGAGCAATTTGGCGTAGATCTATCAACCAAGCTAGCACACTGAACATTAGGATCAACTGGTCTGTATCCATGAACCATAAGGTCATTTCTCCTAACCCCAGTGCCGTATTCACTGGTAGTCAATAGACCTGCTCCCTGAGCAGAACTTAAAATTCTGCCATAACTTCTTTCATTTCCTCTAATATCGACCGTTAAGTCATCGTTTTCCCATCTTAAAGCAAGTGTGTAATTCTCATCATCATAACTATCTAAATCTTCTCCTGATCCAAGATCTTCTATAACTCCATCTCTACCTCTGTTAACTATGATAGCTCTGGCACTTAAATGGTCTGTAATAGGTGCATTTATAAATCCATAACCTTCTGCCATACCATAACTTCCTACTAGAGTTCTTGCTTCTGCTGCAAACTCTCTTCCTGGTTTTGTTGTAATGAAGTTAACTGCACCACCAATGCTGTTTCTTCCGTAAAGGGTTCCTTGAGGGCCTCTTAATATTTCGATTCTCTCTATATCGTAAAGACCATTATCAGTCGACGCTATACCAAAGTCTTCTGAATATGCTCCATCTACATAAGTACCTACACCAGGGTCTCCACCTAAGGCCCTAAACATCCTGCCTATACCTCGAATAGATATATCATATGGCTGAATTGTTGTTGCAGGTATATAGTTCTGTAAATCTTCTTGGTTTCTTAAGTTTAAGTCTTCAATTAGAGACTCATCAAAAGCAGTAATAGAAATAGCAGTATCCTGAATAGATGCAGCTCTTTTTTCTGCAGTAACAATAACCTCCTCTATCCCCCCTCTATCTTCATCTTCAGAAAACAATATTAAAGGACTCAAGACCACTAAAAAAAATTGTGATAACTTTTTCATAAATATTCCCCATATTTGTATCTTTTTTCCCCAAAAAAGAACAAATTTTTATAAAAAACACTTAAAAATCCGTTTTTTAGCTATTTGTATATAGGAAAATACTCTTGTTTGCATAAAGTATCAAGCTAAATATAATAGAATTTTAAAGCTATCTATTAAAAAATGTTGCCTTACCTGTCTAAATTCTCTTAGAAAAGTTCTAAAAAGCTAAAATCAAAATAAACCATACAAAAAGCAATCAAGTTATTAATAAAATGTAAAAATATTACAAGCATTAATGAATCCTTTTTCCATCTTACATAACCTAAAAAGAGTCCAAAAAAGAATAAAAAGATCAAGATTTTCCATTCATACTGCAAATGCAAAGAAGTCCAAAGAAAACTAGATACTAAAATAGATCCTCTTATTCCAAAGAAGGAATCTTTAAGCTGTTCAAACAAAAAACCTCTAAAAAGGAACTCTTCTACGATTGGAGCGAAAATTACTACGCTCATAAAACCAAATATTAATGGTTCTGCAATTATAAAATCTAAAAAACTTTGAGGTATTTTAGCCTTTACTAAGTATAAATATACCTCTTCAACAACTAATAATATAAATAATAAAAAAGACCACTTAAGATACGTATAAAAACTAGGGCTACTTTTTCCAAGATAATGGCCAAAATTAAGATTTCTTCTTTTCGAAATAAGATATATTAAAAAGATCATTAAAGGTGTAGATAAAAAAGTAAGTAAATTATCCCTAATTGGATAGAAAATAAGATTTCCTCCTAAAATATTTATTTCAGATTCTATCGGATTTGTGTAGACCCAATTTCCAAAGAAATCTAACAACCATATAAAAGGTATTGGAGTTAAATTAAAAATTAACCAAGTGAGTAGAATGGCCCAAAAGGGATTGAAGAGTTTCTGCTTAGTCATGAAGTTTTAGTTTATAAGGTAGAAATATCACTGAATTTTATTAAAGTGATTTACCATGCCTTTAACTAAATCAGGAACTATTGGTAAAGGGAAATTGTGACCCACCCCCTCCATAATGATGACCTCAGAGTTTTGAATCTGACTAGCCGTTGCCAATCCATGTTCTACAGGAATAAGTGGATCTTCATTTCCATGTATAATCAAAGTAGGTTTAAGAATTTCGTTAAGTCTTGAATAGCGATTTGGACTAGCTCCTACAGCCATAGTATGTCCAGAAAATAGGTTGTTTCCATGATCCATTCTAATTGCTAACATTCGTTCAAAACGCTCTTCATCAAAAGGATATTTAGATCCAAGTGCAGATTTATATACTAGCCTCAAACTTTCTTTATGCTTTCCTTCCATACCAAGAACTATAGACTCTCTTAAAGCTTCCATGTATTCACTGGTCGGACCAGGCAGGCCTTCAGTATCGAAACCAGGAGTGCTCATAATGGAGGTTAAAGTAAGAACCCTTTCAGGGTAATCTAAGGCAATGACTTGCCCAATCATCCCTCCCATTGATGCCCCAACAACATGAGCTTGGTTTATATTTAAATAGTTCATTAATGAAATAGTATCTTTAGCCATATCATTCAAGTTATATACAAATGTCCCTCCCATCTCAAATCTTTGATCCTCATCCTGCTTAAACATTTCATTTACTAAGTACTCTTTTAACGCTCTAGGTGTATATTTAATAAACTTTGAAATTAAAGGTTCTTTAGTTAACCAAGTACTTTTACCTGAATCCCTATTATCAAAAATAATGACATATAAATTGTTTTCTACTAGTCCATTTATTAATTCTAATGGCCAACGTTTACTATTTGTATTTATACCCATTATTAGAATTACTGGGGTGTGATTATTATTTCCAAATCCTTCCCACCATATATCTATATTATTTACAGATGCTAGCTTTCCTTCTGCCTTTATAGAAAAAACAAAAGTTAAACAAATTAGGTACAAAAATTTCTTAGTCATGCTATATATTTATATGTTTTTGTTTTTTAAAAAATTACTAATGTCTTCTGCTGTTTTCTTAGGATCTTCATACATAGGTAAATGGCCTATATTTTCATAAACCTTAATCTCTATACTACCAACGTTCTCTTTAAATTGAACAGAACTTGCTAAAGGAACAATTTTGTCTTCTGCACCAAACAGTGCAAGTGTCGGAGCTTTAATTTTACTTAAGATCTTTGCGTCAGTCTTTCTCTCCTCTCCCCTTTCCATAGACAGTATGGCTTCTCTTGAACCTTCCATTAATGTTAATTCATGAAACTGTTTTGCGTATCTCGTAGAAGCTAATTTCTGGTCATAAACTGCAATTTTTAGGCCTTGAGTAGCAAAAAACTTAGGTGTGTATAACAGAAGAAAGTTTTTTATAAATTTTGAACCCAATAATCTCCAAACAATTGGGAAATTATTCTTCCTTTCTTCTATTCTATTTCGGTCTTCATTTGTCATTACTCCACTTGAAGCAATTAATACAAGACCTAAGACTTTATCTGGGAACTCAATCGCATACTGCCAAGCAACACGACCTCCCATTGAATTGCCTGCAATAGAAAATTTTTGTATATCAAGATAACTAGTTACAGTAGTAACGGTATCCATAAAGCTTTGTGTATTGTATACAGCAGAAGGAATAGCTCCTGTTAGACCAAAACCAGGCAAATCTATACTAACAAGCCTAAAATCGTCTATTAAGAAAGGAACTAAATGTTCAAAATTAAAAAGAGAACCATTAAAACCATGTAGAAGAACAATTACAGGATGCCCTTTTTCTCCTTCATCACGGAAATGAACTCTAGCACCATCAGATAGATCCAAAAATTGAGAAGCTCCTATAGCATACTTTCTTTCTAACTCTTCTCTAGGAATATCTAGATGCATTCCTGAATAAACAATAATAGTAATAATAACTAGTAAAAAAAATCCAATCCTCTTAAAAGTTTTTTTCATACTATCTACTTAAATTCTCATACGATACTAATTTAATGATAGATCTAGTCAAGAGAAGCTCTTACCAGATTATGAAAATGTACGAGCCCCCCTTCCCAATATGAACTTAAAGGTCCGGCAGTATAAATACCAGCTTCCAAATTTTTTTGGATAAAAGGTACGATATCTCGATCTTCTTCTGAAATTAGATTTTGATAGTCTAGTGTGTCTTTTTCAAATTCTTCAGAAGATAAATTAATGTCCTTGTAGATATAGTAAGAAAGTTGCATCTTGGAGGAGCCTTTAGGGTTAACTCTCATATAAGAACATCCTCTACCATATGTATTGTAAGAAAAGTTTGGGAACATCCACCCAAATGATCCGGGTTGATTTGATCTTTGTGTTGAATTAGCCTTGTGGATACTGCAAATCCCTTCATTTACAACTTTATAACCCTGCCATTCAAGGTCTTTACTTAGTTGTGGATGTATAAGAGGTATATGGTAACCTTCTTGATAGTTATCTATATAAGCTTTCCAATTACAATTAACTTCAAAATGTAACTGTTTATAAAATTCTATGTGGTCAGGAAAATTTCTGTCTACATCTTTTTCTATAGGAAAAATTACTTCTTTTAGAGGCTTGGCTTTAGGGTTCATATTAATGAAAACTAAATCTCTCCACTGATCTACTTGTAATTCATAAAGATTAAAGAGTTCAGGGTTGATATTTTCTTTAAAATTAGCATTTGAAATTAAATTACCATCTAAATCATATCTCCAACCGTGATAAGGACAAACCAGATTTGTACATTTTCCTTTATTATCTAGCTTAATTTGAGAAGCTCTATGCCTGCAAACATTATGGAAAGCCTTTAGATTGCCTGCTTTATTCTTCACAACCAATACAGGGTAGTCTGCAATTATGTCTGTAATGTAATCTCCTTTATTTTGTAAGTCCTCAATACGACCAATAAGTATCCATTGTTTAGAGAAAATATTTTCTCTTTCTTGTAAATAAAATTCCTTTTTCCAATACCAGTCTGCAGGGAGAGTATAGGTCAGTTCATTCATGCATATTATTCAGTAAATATAATTCTTTGAGTTTAAATTAGTTTGAGTATTTTATTTAGACACGACTCATATGTCCTATTATTTTTAACAATATTATCTGCATATTTCCGATATAGTCCTTCTCTCTCATTATAGGCATCTTGAACGCTTTGATTAGATTTTTTAATTAAGCCTCTTTCAGAGAAATCTGGTATACGAGTCTTAATATCTTCATAGGATACCTCGAGATATACCACCATAGAATTTGCCTTAATATACTCCATAGCACTTTCGCAAAACACAGCACTTCCTCCAGTGGCTAAGATAACTTGGTTAAATTTAACTGATAGCAAAACATCTTCTTCAATTTCTTTAAATTTTCTATTTCCATTCTTTGTAAGAATTTCCTGTAAAGATTTACTATATTTTCTTTCAATAGCTAGATCACTATCTATAAAATTAAAATCTAATCTTTTGGCCAGTTTTTGGCCTATGGATGATTTACCAGCACCTGCCATACCTATTAATGATATTGAATTATTCATTTCTTAAATAAGTTACAAATTATAAAGAATAAAAAATAAAAAATTTAAAAGATTAAATAGTTTTGATTAGAAAACGAGGTTGATCCTACTTTAGACCAACCTTGATCTTTTTTTAATCTGCGTAATCGAGTCCCTTTGCTTTTTGGACTTCTCGTTTATTAGGATTAACTGACTCTCTAAATGGCA
>CETH01031782.1_pt1 | contig 18876 bp, 14 predicted proteins | sample 361461 | NCBI WGS metagenome assembly CETH01 (sample SAMEA2622695, study PRJEB7988) | marine metagenome | isolation source: saline water (ENVO:00002010), including
AAATTATTTATATTGATAGACAAAAGTAAAATAACAGTTGTAGATGGTGCAATGGGCACATCAATTCAAAATTTTGATCTAAAACCTTCTGATTTTGGAGCTGAAGAATACGATGGTTGTAACGAATATTTAAACCTAGTTAATCCGCAATATATAAAATCTGTACACCAAAGCTTTATAGATGTTGGTGCTGATATTATTCAAACTAATTCATTTGGCGGAACCCCTATGGTTTTAGATGAGTATGGCCTTTCTGACAAGGCTGAAGAAATTAATTTTCAGTCTTCTGTTATAGCAAAATCAGTAGCTTCCAAGAATCCGAGAACTTTAGTGGCCGGCAGTATGGGTCCAACAACAAAATTACTGAGTTTAACTCAAATAAAGACAAATGATATTACATTTGATTACTTAATTGAAAACTACCGTGTACAAGCTAGAGGCTTAATATCTGGGGGCTCTGATTTACTTCTAGTTGAAACATCCCAAGATATATTGAATGTCAAAGCTGCCATAGAGGGAATAAACTTAGCTAAATCAGATTTGTCGAATTTTGATATCCCTTTAGCAATACAATGTACAATTGAAAATATGGGTACCACCTTAGCAGGACAAGATATTGAATCATTCTATTTATCTATTATTCAAAATGATTTACTATGGGTTGGAATGAATTGTGCAACCGGCCCTAAATTTATGAGGGAACATCTAAGAACATTGAATCAAATTTCAAAACATCCTATTGCACTTATTCCTAATGCGGGATTACCAGATGAAAATGGTAATTACAATGAAATTCCCAAAGAATATGCAAAAGTAATAAATGAATATGTTTCAAATGGATGGGTAAATATAATTGGAGGATGTTGTGGAACAACACCTGCTCATATTAGTGAACTGAAGAAAATTTCTGATAATGCAACTACATTTTTTGATGATACAAAAAATATCTCAAAAATGAATAAATCCCATTTTATTACGGGGTTGGAGACTATTTACGTAGATGATGAATCTAAACCAATAATGGTTGGTGAAAGAACAAATGTTTTAGGTTCCAGAAAATTTAAAAAATTAATTGAAAATGATGATTTTGATTTGGCATCTGAAATAGGTAAATTACAAATCAAATCAGGTGCAAATGTATTAGATGTTTGCCTTCAAAATACTGAAAGAAATGAAATAGAAGATATAGAAAACTTTTTAGAAAAACTAACTTCTAAAATAAAAGCTCCTATTATGATCGATTCTACTGACCCAGAAGTTATAAAAACTTCTATGAAATTATGTCCCGGTAAAGTAATCATCAATAGCATAAACCTGGAAGATGGTGAAGAGAAATTTGAGCTTATTGTTCCTTACGCTAAGAAATATGGTGCTTTATTAATAATTGGATGTATTGATGAAGATAAAGAACAAGCACAAGCAATTACTAGCGAACGTAAATTAGAAATTGCAAAAAGATCATACGAACTGCTAATTTCAAAATACGGATTTCCTGCTAACCAAATAATTTTCGATCCTCTAACATTTCCTTTGGGAACAGGTGATGTGAATTATTTGGAATCGGCCAAACATACTGTAGAAGGAATTAATCAAATCAAACAACATTTACCTGAATCTAAAACTATTTTAGGTATTTCTAATGTTTCTTTTGGATTGCCATCCAATGGAAGGGAAGTATTAAACTCTGTAATGCTAAATCATTGTTTAAACGCAGGCTTGGATTATGCGATAGTAAATACACAAAGTCTTAAACGTTTTAGCTCTTTATCTGACAAAGAAATTGAATTATCTAATAATTTGATTTTTGATAACTCTAAGCAAAATCTCGATAAATTTGTTGATCATTTCAGAGCAAAACCCAAACAATTAATTCGCAAAAAAAACATAAAATGGAATGAATTTTTAAAAGAATCAATTATAAGTGGATCAAAAAATGACATTCAACTGAATTTAGATAAAGGTCTAAAAACTAAAAAACCTATGGATATAATTAATGGACCATTAATGAGTGGAATGGATGTTGTTTCAGATTTATTTGGTAAAAACGAACTTATAGTTGCGGAAGTATTACAATCAGCAGAAGTTATGAAAACTGCAGTTTCTTATTTAGAACAATTCATGGAAAAGTCAGAATTAAGTAATAAGGGCACAATTTTATTGGCAACTGTAAAAGGCGATGTACATGATATTGGTAAAAATCTTGTAGATATTATTCTTTCTAATAATGGTTACCAAGTCATTAATCTAGGTATAAAAATTACATCTCAAGAACTAATTCAAGCTTACAAAGAACACAAACCAGACTACATTGGATTGTCTGGTCTTTTAGTTAAATCTGCACAGATGATGGTCGAAACCGCAGAAGATTTGAATAAAGAAAATATTGATGTTCCAATATTAGTTGGTGGGGCAGCTTTAACTGAAAAATTCACTTATTTAAATATTTTGCCTTCTTACAAAAATAATGTAATATATGCTACTGATGCAATGTCTGGTTTAGATATAGTCAACACCATCAATGATGATAATAAGAGACAACAATTATATAAGGACATTGACGACAGAGTTACCCATTTTAAAACAAACATTGTTTCAACTTCGAATAAAATACAAACTAATAACTCTTCAAAAGATCCTGAGAATATATCTAAGTTATCATATATTCCTCAGCCTCCAGATTTAAAAACTAATATATTAACACTTCCATTAGAAGATGTTTGGAAATTAATTAATCCGGTTATGCTTTACAATCGACATTTAGGTTATAAAGGGAATTTTTTGAAAAATTTAAATTCAGGTGAAGAAAAAGCAGTATTATTAAATGAAAGTGTTGAAGAAGTAAAAGATATAATTTCTAAATCTAATAAATTTTCTGCTAAAGTGGTGTACAAATTTTACAATGCCCAATCTGATAACAATTCAATAATAATTTTTGAATCAGACAAAGAGATTGAGAAATTTGAATTTGCCAGACAAACTTCTAGAGATCAATTATGTCTTTCAGATTATCTATTACCAATAAATTCTGACCAAAAAGATTATATTTCAATGTTTGTAACTACATTTGGTCCTGATATAAGGGAATTAGCTGAATATTACCAAAATAAAGGTGAATTTCTAAAATCTCATACAATATTATCATTGGCTTTGGAAACAGCAGAAGCTGCTGCTGAGCTTATTCATAAAAACATAAGGACAATGTGGGGAATCAAGGATCCTGAAAATATATCTAACATTGATATTTTTAAAGCTAATTACACTGGTAAACGGTACTCCTTTGGCTATCCTGCATGCCCAATACTAGAAGATCAATTAAAATTATGGAAATTATTAAATCCAGACACAAATATAGGTGTCAATTTAACTGAAGAATTCATGATGGACCCTGAAGGCTCTGTAAGCGCTATTGTTTTCCACCATCCACAGGCAAAATATTTTAATGTAGATGAAGAAGCTGTTAACAAACTAAATCAAAAATAATATTATGGTTAAAGTTAATAAAAATATAACTGATATCAAGACACCGCCAATAGATTATTTCAATAATTTATTAAGAACCAGATCAAATAATAAATACAAATCTATATCTTTTGGGCACGGAATTCCTATGTATACGCCAAATAACTACTATAATTTTTCAGAAAATCCACTTTTTGATGATTCTTCATATAAGTATACAGAAATTCGAGGTGATCAAAGAATTAGAGAATATATATCGAAAAAACTTAATTCTAAATCCTCATTTGGAATTAATCCTGACAATTTAATTATCACATCAGGTGCAAATAGTGCAATATTTAAATCCTTGTTTTTACAATTACAATATGGGGATGAAGTTATTATCCCAAGCCCGGTTTACTTTAATCACACAATGGCCATTGAGATGATAGGAGGAACTGTTGTAGAAGTGAATTCAATACCAGAAACTGGATTTCAATTAAATGTTGAAGAAATTAAAAATAAAATTAATTCTAAAACTAAAGCTATCATTATTAATACACCTAATAATCCCACTGGAGCTACATATTGCAACGATGATATAAAAATGTTAGCTCAAATATGTGATAAGAAAAATATTACTATAGTTTTAGATTATACTTATGAAGATTTTACTTTTGGCCTAAATTATAACCCTTTAGAATCTTTCGAGAATTTAAATAATCTAATAATAATTGGAAGTTTTTCAAAAACATTTGGCATTACTGGTCTTAGATTAGGTTATATTTGTACATCTAGATCAATAATAGAAGATTTATGTAAAATTCAAGATACTATTTCTATTTGCGCGCCATCTTTGTCTCAAAATATTTTATTACAATTACTGCCCAATGAAAACAATGCAATAAAAATGAATTTTAATAGTGCATCGGATTCGAGGAATAAACTGATTAAATGTATGAATAATTCAAAAATATTAAATTGGATAACAACCTATGGAGCGTTTTATGCTTTTATTAAAATTCCCTACACAGAGAACACTTGGGATTTTTGTGAAAAAATGATTGTTGACTACTCATTGCTTACCCTGCCTGGTTCGATATTCGGAGAACATTGGAAATCATATATAAGGATCGCTTATGGCGCTGTGAGCCCTGAACAAATTGAAGTAGGTGTTGAAAGACTATACAATCAGTTAAGTAAAACTACATAATTTCTTAATTATTTAATTCGATAATAAATTTATGCCAAAAAATATACTAGTTGTAGAAGACGATAATAATGTAGCTAATTTAGTAGCCACATATTTGAAAAATGAAAAATGGAATGTAAGTAATGCTTATGATGGTGAATTAGCTCTTGATCTTGCTTATTCAGAAACCTTTGATCTCATCCTACTAGACCTCATGCTTCCAAAATTATCAGGAATAGAATTTATCAAGGAATATCGTAAAGAATATAACACTCCAGTAATTATGCTTACAGCTAAAATCACTGAATCAGATATAATTACAGGTTTGGATTTAGGTGCTGATGACTATATAACTAAACCTTTCAGTCCACGAGAATTAGTATCAAGAGTTAAAGCAATTTTTAGAAGAATTGACAAACAAAATTTGTTTGCTGAAAAAAAAGTATTAGAAATTAAAAATATGAAAATTGATGTTTCATTAAAAAACGTTTATATATCAGATTCTAAAATTAATCTTACTCCCAAAGAATTTTCGATTCTTCAAAATCTCTGTTCATATCCTGGTAAAATTTACTCTAGACAAGAGATTATTGACTTAGTTTTCGGCTTAGATTTTGATGGGTTTGATCGTACAATTGACACACACATAGCTAATTTGAGAAAAAAATTAAAAAATGCTGATCCACAAAACGATTATGTAGAATCTGTATATGGGCTTGGTTATAGATTTATAGATGTATAAATACAGTAAAATCTTAAATAGTTTAGTTTTCAAAATAACATTTTCTTTTACAATTGTTGTTATAGGATTCATGTTAGCATTGGGCTTTTATGTCAGACATGTTGCCTTGATAGAATCTCAAAATTTACAAAATGAATATAATTCGATTAAAGTTAAAAGAATAGAAAATCTTATTGAATCTATTAAACTTAATCCAAACATAAGCACAATAGAAGTGCAGAAAACTTTAATGGATTATTCTAAAATATCAGGAACATATATAACATTGTATGATCAAAATAATAAAAAAGTTTTTGATTCAAAGCGTGGATTTTATTTTAATCAAAATAACAGTACACCAGTATTCCAAGTAATCCCGACTCGTAATGGTAATATGCTTGTAGAAATTGACCTAATGTCTCCACAAATGAATTCTGAAAACTTTCGGGCTATCCAATCTCTTTCTGTTACCGAAAATCAATCCAACTTGCTGCTTATCGATCCTCCAATTACAAACATAGTAAGAGAATCCATAAAATCAATTACAGTTATTGGAATCTTTTCTATTATGACTGCAGTATTTCTTATTTGGTTACTCACAAGAAGAGCGCTTTCACCAATTTCAAATATTGTAGAAACATCTAAACAACTAAGTAAAGGTGATTTTACTAAACGTATACCCCTTTCATCTAAAGGTGAATTAAGCGAAATTATTTATGCTTTTAACTACATGGCTGAAGAATTAGATAAATTAGATAATCAACGAAAAACTATGATCGCAGATATAGCTCATGAACTTAGAACACCAATGACTAATCTCAAAGGTTATATTGAAGGATGGGAAGATGGTGTTATTAAACCTGATAAGAATACTTTAAATGTTTTAAATTTGCAGGTTAATAATTTATCTAAAATTATTGATGATCTTAGTACTTTATCGCTAGCAGAATCTGGAATGTTAAATATGAATATAACTGAATTTAACCTTAAATCTGAAACGGATAATATTATTAATATTTTTCTTCCAAGATTTAATGACAATAATATAAAAGTATCTAATATTATTGATGATAGACTCTTTATACAATATGACTTGCAAAGATTTACACAAATTATAACTAATATAATCAATAATGCCATTATTGCAATGGATTCCAAAGAATCTGAAATATCTTTTTCTACCTTTGTAAAATCAAATAAATTATCACTGATAATATCAGATACAGGTAAAGGGATTTCAAAAAAGGACTTACAAAATATTTTTGAACGATTCTACAGAGTAGACACTTCACGAAATCGCAATTCTGGCGGTAGTGGATTAGGTCTTTCTATTGTGAAATTTCTAATTGAATCACATAAAGGTAAAATAAAAATTAAGAGCAAACTCAATGAAGGTACTGACGTGATCATTGATATTAAAGATTTTTATTTATCTTAAATAACTTTATGTAATAATTCATCATTGTTATTTTTTAATCTTTTGATATTTTCAATAATAATTTCAGGTACAACTGTTTCATAATTTGGTGTTTCACCAGCACTGTGTGGTGTTATGATTACGTTTTCGTACTCCCACAATGGATTATTTTGATCTAAAGGCTCAGTTGACAAATGATCCAATGCTGCACCTTTGATTAAATTATTATCTAGAGCGTTTATTAGATCAGGTTCATTAACACAACCACCCCTTGCTACATTAATTAGATATGATTCGGGTTTCATGTTTTCAAATATTGTATTGTTAATAATACCTTCTGTTTCATTATTTAATGATGAACTGATAATTAAATAATCTGCTTCTTTTACTATATATTGAAATTCAGAAGTATGAACTAATTGATCTACATGATCTGGTTTGACATCTATATTTCTCTTAATACCAATAACTTTCATTCCAAAATTTTTGCAAAACTTTGCTATTGTATTTCCTATATCTCCAAGCCCAAATATTACAGCAGTTTTCCCATTTATTTCAGCTTGTCTATCAGTTGGGTTTGAAATAAATGGTGCCCAATATTTTTTATTTTGGTTATCTCTCGCAATGTGCAGAAATCTTGATAAGGATAATATTAAACTCATTGTGTGCTCAGCTACTACTATTCTATTAAGTCCTACAGCGTTAGATAATTTAATTCCTCGAGTTTTTAATTTGTCTAAATCAAAATCGTTATAACCTACACCAGTAAGTTGGATATATTTTAAATTTTTAGCTAAGTCAATTAGATTGTTATCCCATAATCCAGAAACACATAATATATCAGCTTCACTAATATTTGATTTTAAATCTTCATATGTGTAGACCTGTTTTGATTTGTATTTTAAATTATGAGACTTGAATCCTTCATTCAATTGATAGCTTGCATGCGCAAATAATATAAATATATCCTCTTCTTTTTTAAAATTATTCATAAGTTTTATATATCCTTTCTTAAATTTAAATATACAGGTAAGTCTATTATATTATTTTTATAATTAAATGCACCAATTCCTTTTTTAGATAATTCTTCGTATTTTAACAATATTTCTTTAATTTCTTTTTTGGAAAATTTTGTATTGTTATATGTTTCATTTATAACGCTGACTTGGCTAGGGTGAATTGCAAATTTACCTTTGAAACCCATACTATAAGATTTCTGACATTCATTGTGAAAATCATTTGAATTATTTATTTCTAAAAGAGGGGAGTCTATAGGATTGCATTTGTTTGATAACGCCGTAAGTACAAATTTATGTTTTACATAATCAATTAATGAGATTTGATTACTAGGATCAATATTTAAATCAAGACTAAGATCATATATACCTAATCCAACAAAATTGACTTTATAGGTATTAATTATATCTGACATATTATTAATGCCTTTCATACTTTCTATAAGAGGAATGATCTGAAGTTGTTTATCATCATTATTTTTTATTTCGGAATAAAACACTGAGATAGAGTCTACATCTTCTACGGAAGGAATTATAAATCCTTTTATATTTAATTTAATTAGTTTATTTATTTGTTCTTTATTCCACTCCTTGTCGTCAGAGTTATGAATTCTTGGTAATATAATTTTATTATTGATATTTGTTGAGCTAAGAAAATTAATTAAATTGTTTAGAGCATTTTTTTTCTCATGCAATGGTACTGAATCTTCTAAATCAGGTATTAAAGCGTATGAATTAGAATCAATTGCTTTTTCTAAAAATTTAATATTATTAGCGGGTGAAAATAAATATGAACTCATAATGATATAATGTTTGTGTTTTAATAAGGTGTAATTTGTATAGTAGTAGATTTTATAATATTGATCAAATCGTTAAGGATTATTCTAAATGCAAACCTTTAGATATTGCATTGATTTATGAAAATATTGATTCCAATTTAAGCGAAATCTTAACTTATCAAGAATTAGATGATTATATTTCCCAAGCATCCAATTTTTTGTTATCCCAAAACTTACCTAAACAATCTAAAATTATGCTTTCGATCCCTAATTCTTTAGTTTTTATAATATTTTTATTTGCTTGTTTTAGAACTGGTTTAGTTGCTGTAACTGTCAATCCTAATTTGTCAGAACGAGAATTACAACACCAATATACCAAATCAAATTCACAAATTTTAATATCTTACACTGATATATCTAACTTTAAAAATCCTATAATCAAACTTAAAAGTATTAAATTAAGTGATTTAAGTGTTTTTTTAAAACCTTATGATACAAAATATAAAGGCGAAATTATTCATCCAGATTATGAAGCAACAATATTATTTACTTCAGGAACAACAAATTTACCTAAAGGGGTAATTTCAACAAACGAATCATATTTAACTAAAATATGTTCGGTTGCAAATCATTTAGAAATGACTGAAAATGATAGACATTTTTTAACACTCCCAATTTTTCATACTAATGGCCAATATTCCTTGTTGGCAATATTATCTGTTGGAGGTTCTGCTGTAATTACTTCAAGATTTTCTAAAAGTAAATTTATGAATTTAGCTTTAAAACATAATGTTACCCTAAGTACTTTATTTGCATCTACAATCCGAATGTTATTACTTTCTGAAAAAAATTCTCATGAATTAAATACCAATATACGATTAATTATGTTTGCTCAATCAGTATCTGAATCAGAATTAACACAATGGAAGAAAAGATTTAATATCAATTTAATTCAGATCTATGGAATGAGTGAAACTACAGGAATGATTTCAGCTAATCCTTTGAATGGCAATAAGAATATGAGTATCGGAAAAGTATTACCTATGTATAAATATAAAATTATTAATGAAAACAAACAAAATTGTAGTCCTTATGAAAATGGAGAATTATTAATCAAAGGGACTAAGGGGAAAACCTTAATGAAAGGTTATGTTAATGACAAAATCTCCACAGCAAAAACTATAATCAATGATTATTTGCATACTGGTGATGTCGTATATTACGACAATGAAGATTTTATTTACTTCGTAGATAGAAAAAATGATGTTATAAAGCGAAGCGGTGAAAATATATCTACAGTTGAAATCGAAAATGTTTTAGTTAATTTTCCAACAATTGAAAATGCTTCTGTAGTTGGTATTCCTGATGAAATTATGGATTTTAAAATAATTGCCTATTTAATTCTTAATAATGAAAATATAGATTTGAACCAATTAAAAGACTTTTGTAAAATTAATTTGGTTCCTTATAAAATTCCAGAAAAATTTATTATTGTTGACAAATTTCCAACAACTGCGGTTGGTAAAATTCAAAAATACAAGTTAAAAGAGGAGTTACAATAAATGTATGTAGAAATAAATGATGAAAATAATTGGCTAAAACATTACAAAAGTATAATAGTTCCTAGACCTATTGGATGGGTTACATCATTAAGTACTGATAATGTGGTTAATTTAGCTCCATATAGTTTTTATAATGCAATATCTACTACACCGCCTATGGTTGTTATCGGGCCAGGGGGATATAGCAAATCAGGTTTGAATAAAGACACTTTGGTTAATATAGAAACTACTAAACAATTTGTTTGTAATTTTGTTAACTGGGAATTGAGAGATGTTATGAATTTAAGTTCATATTCATATAAGAATAACGAAAGTGAACCTGATAAATTAAATATTCAACTTGAGGATTCAATACAAGTTAAAGTCCCAAGAGTTAAATTGTCTCCAGCACATTTTGAATGTGAATTGTATAAAATCGTAGAATTACCTTCTGACTCTAAGGGGAACCCTAACCATATCATAATAGGAAATATTATAGGCATTAATATTGATGATAGTATGCTAAATGGAGACAAAGTTGATATATCTAAACTGAAACCCATAGCTAGGATGGGCTATGATGATTATGCCTTGATCAATACAATCTTTACAATGGACAGACCAAGATGAAATCCTCTTATGATTATAAAAATATATTTAATTTAAATAATAAAAATATAATTGTTATTGGTGCTGCGAATGGAATTGGAAATGAAGCGTGCAAGGCAATAGCATCACACGGAGCTAATTTGATATGTTCAGATATAGATAATCAAAAAATTGAAATACTATCTAATGATTTGTCTAATATATATAAAAACTCTGTTATAAAACATCAAAAGGTTGATATTTTAAACAGAAACGAAATAAAAAAATTAGTAAATAAATTTGATAAATTAGATGGCATAGTTTGTACACCGTCTATTAATGTAAGAAAACAAATTGTTGATTATACTGAAAATGATTTTGATAAAGTAATTAATCTAAATTTAAAAGGTACCTTTAATATTATCCAAATAGCTTCTCAAAAAATGATCAAAAATTTGCAAGGAAGCATAATTGCTTTTTCCAGTATAAGAGGTACGGTAGTTGAGCCGGGACAATCTGTTTATGCTGCTTCTAAAGCAGGAACTGAAAAATTAATAAATACACTTGCCTCAGAAATTGGAAAATATAATATAAGAGCAAATACAATATCACCAGGGCCTGTTATGACTCAATTAACACAACAGTTAAGAGATGATAAAAACTGGAATGATGCATACAAATCTAAACCAGCTTTAAAAAGATGGGCTTACCCTAATGAATTGGTTGGAGGAATATTGTATCTATTATCAGATGCATCTAGTTATGTGACAGGTAGTAATTTAAGAATAGACGGTGGATGGACCTCTCAAGATGGTAGATTTGACCCTGTAATATGAGGTATGCATGAAAAAAATTAAAATTGGATTTCTAGTTAACCCTATTTCAGGAGTAGGCGGTCCGCTTGGGCTAAAAGGGTCAGATTCTAAAAATATATGGAATTATGTTAATGATCTAAAAAAATTAAAATCACTGTCAAGAACTAATGATATGTTGTTAAATATTGATAAAATATTTTGTGATAAATTTATTTTTTTAACCGGATCTGAATATATGGGGGAAAATTCTCTAAAACAACATGATTTTAATTATAAATTAGTTTATAAATCCAAGAATATAAGAACTACCGACGTTGATACTGTAAATTTGCTTTATGAATTTAAAGAACAAAATGTTGATTTGATTTTATATTCTGGAGGTGATGGAACTAGTGTACTTGTTCAAAAAATTATTAAAGAAACTATTCCTGTAATAGCAATTCCAGTTGGAGTTAAAATGTACTCCGGCATATTCCCAATCAGTCCAATACACTCTGCAGGAATCTTCAATGAATTTATAAACTCTCCTAATGTGGAATATACTTTAAGAGAAATTTCTGATTTAGATGATACGCAGATAATTAATGGAATTACTTCTACACAATTTGCAGGTTACCTTAATACACCATTGATTTCTAACCTTAGTTATTCTCTTCAAGAATCAAAAGGAGGATCATCTGCAGATGAAAAAGACGAAATTAATAACTTAGTTGAAGATTTCAAATCTAGATATTCTAAAAATGCCTATTATTTAATCGGACCAGGGTCAACTACATATTCTTTATTAAAATCAAAAAATTTAGATGGTACTTTGTTAGGTTTTGATATTCTTCATAATGATAAATTAGTAAAAACAGATTGCTCTGAAGAAGATATTTATAAATTTATTTCAAATACAAAATCTGAGATTTACTTAGTAATTACCATCATTGGTAATCAAGGATTTTTATTTGGTAGAGGAAACCAACAAATAAGTCCAAGAATACTTAATGAATTAGATATTAAAAATTTATTAATTTATGCTACAAGTTCCAAATTAGATTCTTTAGAAAATGATGTGCTAATTGACACAGGTGATATAAACACTGATTCGATTTTTGGCAATTATATTAATATTATAAGTGGTTACAAATTTACTGAATTAAAAAAAACAAAAATAGTTTATTTGTAATCACCTAAAATCTCATTAACTTCTTTAACATCGGTACTTGTTAATTTCCATGTATGAGTCCTTGCATTAGAGATAACCTGTTCGGGTTTGGTAGCTCCTGCTATAACAGAAGTTACATTTGGATTAGCTAATAACCATGCAAACGCCAAGTCTAACAATGTTTTATTTCTTGCCTTTGCGAAAATTTCTAATCTTTCTAATAATGAGTAGGTCTCACTTGTTAATATTTCATCGGCTCTTTCTTTATTTTCACTCAACCTTGTACCTTCAGGCATTTCTTCTCCTCTTTTGTATTTACCCGTCAAAACTCCACTAGCTAATGGAAAATATGGAAGAATACCAACATTGTAGTACTCAGAAGCCGGAATTAATTCTTTTTCAATTTCTCTATTCAACAAACTGTATTCTGGTTGAACAGTTATAAATTTTTCCAAATTTAAAGAATTTGCTGTTTCTTGCGACATTGCTAGTTGCCATGCTGTAAAGTTAGAACATCCTATGTACCTAACTTTTCCGCTATCGATTAAATAATTTAGAGCTCTTAAAGTTTCTTCTATAGGTGTTGTAGTATCCCAAAAGTGTATTTGATATAAATCAATATAATCTGTTTGCAATCTTCTCAAACTATTCTCAACTTCTCTTAATATATGTACTTTACTAGCACCCATATCGTTAGGTTTATCACCTAATTTTGAATATACTTTTGTTGCCAAAATAATATCATGCCTGTAATTTTTAACTGCATTTCCGATATATTCTTCAGATAAGGTATCTCCGTAGCTATTACTTGTATCCAAAAAATTAATTCCTTCGTCAATTGCAGTATCAATTACTTTTTTGGTATCAGATGAATTTAATCTTCGCCCAAAATTATTTGTTCCTAGCCCGATTACAGAAACTTTTGTTCCTGATGATCCTAAATTTCTATATTCCATATTCATTCCTTTATTTAAATTAAATGTTTGTTAAAAAAATCAACAGTTCTAGACCAATAATCAATCACAAGATTTGGTGCAGAACCAGATAACATTCCGTGATTTCCACCTGGGTAACGAACCAATTGTACATCATTTCCCATTCTTTTTAGAGTCACAAAATATTGTTCTGCTTGTTCTATGGGGCATCTGTAATCTCTATTACCAACAAGAATGATGGATGGTGTTTTAACATTTTTAGCGTATGTCAAAGGTGAATTGTATTTATATTTATCTTCATTCTCGTACCTAAGGCCTCCCCATTGTTCTTCTCCAAATTTAATTCCAATATCGGAAGTTCCTGACATAGAATTTAAATTTATACAAGGAGCGCCAATTACAGCGGCTTTAAATTTATCAGTGTGACCGATTATCCAGGATGACATAAATCCACCATAACTATACCCGTATAGTCCAATTTTATTATTATCTATATATTTTTCTTTTGATAATACATTTATTGATTCCATGATATCCAAGTAATCTTCTCCACCCCAATCGTTCAATACAGCTTTACCAAAATCAGACCCATATGAAGATGAACCTCTAGGGTTAACAGCTAATACTATGTATCCGTAATTAGTAAATATTTCTTGGTTAATAGCAATTTGGTCTTCAAATCTACCATGAGGACCTCCGTGTATATCAACTATCAAAGGGTATTTTTTTTGATCAGAAAAATTCGAGGGTAAATACACTCTTGATTCTATAGTGAATCCAGTTCTTTCAATTTCAAATTTATTCATATTTGAAGGAGGCCTTTGATTGTAAAATTCTGAATTAGGAACAATTAAATTATTTGTTTCGTTATTTTGTTTGTCTATAACTTTAATTACTTCATGTGATTCTCTATTATTTTCTATGAAAAAACTTTTATTTGATGAATCACATACTTGTAAAATTTTTGAATTGTTTTCATACACAATAGTCTTATTTCCTTTTTCATCTATATCTACAATTTTAGAAATACCTTTATGGGTATACGACAACCTTACTATCTTATTTATAATTTTCAAATTAGGCTGAGGATTGTAAGCGAATTCTTCTTGATTTAAATTTTCCACATCACCAGTTGTGACATTAACTTTGTATAATGATGAATTTCTTCCATCGCCTTCTTTTTCATCCGATGTACCAATAATTAGTAATGATTTAGATTCAATATCCCAAGTTATACTGTTTATCCCATTAAAATAAGTTGTAAGTCTTTTTCTTTCAGCGGACTCTAAATTAAATATATGCACATCTTCTCGCCAATGAGTGTCCCTTGTTTCACCAGCATCAGATATAAAAGCTAAAAATTTACTATCATTCGAAAATACAGGATGTGTGTCATCACCTCCTTTGTTTGTTACTGAAATATATTTTCCATTATTAAGTGAGTAAATTGATATATGATTTAATTCGTCTCCTAACCATCCTATTACGTCCTGCCTATATCTTATTCGATTAACAACATAGGGTTCAGAATCATTATCTCTCTCATGGATATTTCTATACGTAAAAGCAATCAAATTAGAATCAGCATTCCAATTAAAAGACCCCAAAGAATCATACGCGGTTAATACAGTTTGGTTATTTGATGTTATTTGAGTTTCTCTACCATCTGTAAAATTTTTGACCATTAAGGAATTTAAGGTTATGTTTTCATTTATTTTGTTTTTAGTAATGTAAGCTACTTTATTTCCGTCTGGAGAAACTTTTGGAGTCGAATCATTCTCTCCTGTTGTTATTTGTAATTGTTTGTTTGTTTGCAAATCCAATTTATATAATTTTGAATATCTTTTATTATTTTTTAAATCGACACTATTTTGTTGATAAAAAATAGAATTTGAATTTTCATCAAATGAAATCCAAGGAATGTTATTAACCTTACTTATGTATTCTTCAATTATATTCATTGCTTTTCCTTTATAGATATAAATTATATTTCAAAAATAACAGGTTGCTTGCCATCTTCTACTGTACGCCTTCCTAACTCAGGTAAGTCATCTTGATTGTTTATTGTTGCAAAATGATTTGCAGAATGTAATCCAGCTTTACTCGCAAATGCAACACTACCGTATGGAATTAACAATTCTTTCATAGATTCAAAACCAGGGTAAAACATGATTTCTCCTTTAGCAAGATAGATAGTATTATTTTCGTAAGGTAATTCTTTTACTTCCACTTCTCCCAAATCAGCCCAAACGCCAAAACCGCTCCATTTCACATGAATCAAATCAATCTTTAATGGCAATATATCCAAAACTGCTTCACAGGTTTTGGGAGCCAAATCCCATAATAAATCTGCTTCAAATTTTAAATCATTACTAGTTATTTTTATAGTTTTTATTGTATTCATAATATCCTCAACGTGTTTTCTTTATAGTATAATAAGAACAATGAAAGAGTCTATATTAAAATCAAAATTATCTAAATCTGCCATTAAAATCGGTGCAGGATCTCCGACGGACGCTGGATTGGGATTCAGAGGCAATACTAATCATCCTGATCCAATACAACTCTCTGGAGGAATTCCCGATGAACCCAGTTTACCAGTTACTGATTTTACAGAAATGTTAATATCTGCATCTAAACTAGAAACTGAAGGAAGTTATAATTATGGTGGATGGTTTGGATACGATGGACTTCGAGAACATTTAGCTAATCGACAATCTGTGCTAGATAATACAAAATTAACATTAAACAATTTTATAATTCATAATGGTAGCTCTGGTGCACTTGAAAATGTTTGTAGAACATTATTAGATCCTAATGACGTAGTTATAGTTGAAAAACCGTCCTATTCAGGCACAGTTAGAGCGATTAGAGGATTTAACTGTGAAGTGGTTGAAGTGGATATGGATATAAATGGAATCAATATTAACCAATTAGAATTAGAAATATCTAAAATTAAAAATTCTGGAAAAACCATTAAGTTCATATATACAATTCCAGATTTTCATAATCCAACGGGATATTTAACATCAGATGAAGTAAAACTAAAACTATGCGAAATAGCTCAACAAGAAGATTTATTTATCGTAGAAGATGCAACCTACTCAGAATTATATTTTGAAAATACTCAACCTACACCACTATATTCTTTTGATAAAAACCACAGAGTTATTAAAATGGGAACTTTTAGTAAAATTATATCTACAGGAATTAGAGTTGGCTGGATTCAAGCACATGAAGATTTGATTCAAGCATTTTCTCAAACTAGATTTGATATGGGTAATAGTCCGCTTATACAAAGAGCACTAAGTTTGTATATGTCTAAAGATTTACTAGATCCACATGTAGACATTGTTAGAAATATATACAAAAATAAAATGGAAACTTTAACATCTTCATTAATTGAAAATTGTGGCCCATATGTAGAGTTTTACAAACCGAAGGGTGGTTTTTTTCTATGGGTAAAAATTAAAGGTGTTACTAATAAGGAATTAACTTCTGAAGCTTCTAATGACGGAGTTATGTTTCCTTCTGGATCTTTATTTTATGCTGATAGAGATGAAACAAAATGGACTTCTCATGTCCGAATGGCTTACAGTCGATCGTCAATAGATCAAATAAAAGAAGCTACTGAAAGACTTAAAGAGACTTTTTTAAGAATTGTAGATTAAATTAGTTTGGAAATATAATTATTCCTCTACCATCTTGTCCCGCTGACAAATCTTCAAAAGCCTCATTTATTTGTTCCAATTTGTAGGTTCGTTCTATAAGTGCTCTAATATCAATTTCACCTTTTAAATAATGGGCAATTATTTGCCTAAAACTTTCATGAGGACTAATTGAACTATAAAAACTACCTTCTAACGTCTTTTGGTTTCTACAAATATCAACCATGTCAACATTTACACTTTGTCCAACTGGAGCTAAGCCAATTACCACAGTAGTACCCCGACGTTTAGTTGTCTTTATTGCATCATTAGTAACTTGTGAATTTCCGAATGTATCAAAAGTCATGTCTGCGCCATCATTGGTTATTTTCATAATTTCATCTACAACATCTGTTTTGCTGGAATTTATTGTGTGTGTTGCACCAAATTTTGTAGCAAATTCAAGTTTGTGATCTTTGATGTCAACAGCAATAATTTTGTTACAATTTAGCAATTTTGCACCCATTACAGTACTTAAGCCAACTCCTCCAAGACCGAATATAACTACGTCAATCCCAGGCTTAGCTCCTTTGGAATTTAATATTCCTCCTATACCGGTTGAGACTGCACACCCAATCAATCCTGCAACATCTAATGGTACTTCGTCTGGTATTTTATAAAGAGATTGTTGTGGACATATAAGGTATTCGGAAAACAAACCTAGTTTCTGCATTTGATGTATTGATTGTGATCCATTTGTTAATCTTAAAGTTCCGTCATATTGTTTTGTACCTAAAGCTGCACTAGTTGTGCAAAGATTAACAAATCCACTCAAACAATATGTACAATTACTACATCCTGAAATAAAAGCTGTAATTACTCTATCTCCGGGTTTGAAATTTTGGACACCAGGTCCAACTGTTTCAACTATACCTGCTCCTTCATGGCCGAGAACTACCGGTTTGTCTATATTTAATTCTGCTTTCATATAATGAAGGTCACTTGCACATATACCCGCAACAGATGTTTTAATTCTTACTTCGCCGTGTTTTGGTTCTTGTTGATCTAATATTTCAATCTTTAATGGCTTATTTGGTTCGTATAGTACGGCAGCTTTTGTTTTAAACATATTAATCTCCTATTGATATGAAATTATAGTTTAGAATATTATTTGCATATTCTACAACATAGTATCCAGACGGATCTTCGCCTAACGGAACACCAACAGAGGAAACTGTTATATTTGTAATATTTTTATATTTAACTATTCTGTTTTTATGTAAGTGCCCTGAAAACAAATATACTGAGCCATTATGTTGACTTAATTTTTTGATTAAATTTAATCTTGTGTATTTATCAATATTCCATGGATTCAATTCTTCATTTACATCTTCGTAAAACAAAGAATGATGCATGAAAATAAATAAATCTGATGAATAATTTTTTAAAGCGGCTTGTATAATTTTATTCTGTTTATTATATTCACTTCTTAATAAAGTATGATCTCTTAGCAATGTTGAGTTTAAAAACACAAATCTTAAATCACGATAATTTTTGATATAGTAATCTTCTCCAAATCTTCTTCTATAAATATCAAGGCTAGATTTATCAGGAGGTTCGTTCATATCATGATTTCC